>Ga0307990_1003134_pt1 | contig 12813 bp, 15 predicted proteins | sample EllFjometagen129_FD_203168 | JGI IMG/M metagenome (GOLD analysis project Ga0307990, IMG submission 203168) | Marine microbial communities from Ellis Fjord, Antarctic Ocean - #129 | ecosystem: Environmental > Aquatic > Marine > Unclassified | place: Southern Ocean | collected 2014-10-08
CGTAGAGGGTGCCCTCAATGTAACCACGGCCAGTGTCATGGACTTTGTCAATGCTTACAACATGAGCATCATGAATCCCAAGCTGATCTGCGGTCTGTTCCTTGGTAGTATGATGGCCTTTGTATTCTGTGCCATGACCATGAAGGCTGTGGGACGTGCTGCTGGGGCCATGGTGAACGAGGTTCGCCGCCAGTTCAAGGAAATCCCCGGTATTATGGAAGGCACAGGCACGCCTGACTATGCTCGTTGTGTCTCGATTTCGACTGCAGGTGCACAGAAGGAAATGATTATACCGTCCTGCCTGGCCATTGTTGTGCCGGTTGTCACAGGCCTGATTTTGGGTGTGGCTGGTGTCATGGGCCTTCTGGCTGGTGGCCTGGCTGCTGGTTTTGTACTGGCCATCACCTTGAACAATGCCGGTGGTGCCTGGGATAATGCTAAGAAGTTCATTGAGCAGGGTGCTCATGGCGGAAAGGGCTCTGAAGCCCATAAAGCCAGTGTAGTTGGCGATACTGTGGGTGATCCGTTTAAGGATACCTCCGGTCCCAGCCTCAACATCCTGATCAAGCTCATGACCATGGTCAGTGTGGTATTCTCTGGCGTGGTTGTGAAGTACGGGGCTCAGATCACTGAAGCCTTGGGCATGGGTACTTACTAACCTATCTGCCAAAATGCATGAGGTTGACGAAACTCGTTAATCAGTGTAATCTATCGGGGCGGTCCCTTGGGGGCTGCCCCGTTTTTTTTGAAACTTACGTGAAGGATAGTCGATTGACTAAGAAACCGAATGAGCAAGCCAGAGTATTTTCATTGGGGGCTGCAAAAATAGCACAGGAAACACATTGCATAGATGTGGTGGTTCTGGACCTGCAGGGCATGTCGCCAGCCACAGACTTCTTTGTCGTGGCCACAGGCACCAGTAGCCGGCAGATGCGTACAGTCTGCGACGAAGTGAGTCAAGAAGCCCGTGAGCAAGGATTTCAGAAATATGGCCGTGCTGGATACGAACAAGCCAAATGGATACTTCTTGATTTTGTGGATGTGGTTTTTCATGTGTTTGATGAAGAAGCCAGAGCGTATTACGACCTCGAAAATCTGTGGCCGGATGCACAGCAATTGGATCTCCTCCCTTACATTGAACCCGAAACTCCGGACTCAGAAGACTGAATTGACCCATGCAAACAATTTTACAGCTGCTTGAAGTACGTATCAGTGCCGCCATGACTGCTTTGAGCGGTCAGCCAGGAAACGCTGCTATTGTCAGACCCACGACAGATCCCAAGTTTGGGGATTACCAGGCCAACGGTGTGATGGGATTGGCCAAGAAAATGAAAACCAATCCCCGCAAACTGGCCGAGACTCTGGTGGTCCAGCTTGATCTTTCCGACATGTGCGACACCCCGGAAATCGCAGGGCCAGGATTTATCAATCTGAGACTCAAACCCGATTTTCTTAATACGCGTTTGAAGGCCATGGCCGAGGATTCGATTCGTCTGGCCATTGATCAATCAGAGGCGTGTGAAACCGTGGTTGTGGATTTTTCCAGTCCCAATGTGGCCAAACAAATGCATGTGGGGCACCTGCGAAGCACCATCATCGGCGACAGTCTCTGTCGTTTGCTTGAGTTTCAGGGGCACCGTGTGATTCGTCAGAACCATATTGGTGACTGGGGTACTCAGTTTGGCATGTTGATCGCCTTTCTCCTGGAAAACAACCCCACCGTAGGCCAGGGCGGTGACATCGAGATCGAGGACTTGGAGCAGTTTTATCGCGATGCCAAGGCCCGATTTGACGAAGACCCCGCATTTGCCGATACCGCTCGCAAGGCCGTGGTTACCCTGCAGGCCGGTGATGAGCAGTCTGTAGGCGTGTGGCAAAAGATTGTGGATGAATCCAGGCGTCACTATCAGCCCGTGTATGATACATTGGGTGTCAGATTGACCCAGGAGAACGAGCGTGGCGAAAGTTTTTACAATGATCTTCTGACGCCGGCAGTTCAAGCTTTGAAAGACAAAGGGCTGGCTGAGACATCGGATGGTGCCATGTGCGTCTTTCCTGAGGGATTCAAGAACAAGGAGGGCAATCCTATGCCCTTTATTGTTCAAAAGTCTGACGGTGGTTTTTTATACGCCACCACGGACTGTGCAGCCCTCAGATATCGAGTCCGTGACTTAAAGGCAACTCGTATTGTCTATGTCACTGATTCGCGTCAGAAGCTCCACTTTGACATGTTGTTTGCCACGGCTCGCGCTGCGGGCTTTGCCAAGGAGACGACCAATTTGGCCCATGTCACATTTGGCACAGTACTGGGAGAAGACGGTTCGCCGCTCAAAACTCGATCAGGCGAAAACATTAAACTCAAGGATCTACTGGATGAGGCAGTCAGTTGTGCCCAGTCTGTGGTTGAAGGTAAAAATCCTGATCTGTCTGACACGGAAAAGGCAAAGATTGCACAGGCCGTGGGTGTCGGCGCCGTGAAATACGCGGATTATTCCAATAATCGTACCAGTGACTATGTATTCAGTTTCGACAAAATGCTGGCCATGGAAGGCAATACAGCTCCTTATATGCAGTATGCCTACGCCCGAATCCAGTCTATTGGACGTAAGGCCAAGGGCAAGGGCATTGATGTGGAGGCCGAGCTGACTGCTTTGGATACGCTCCTGTTGACCGAGGCCAGTGAGCTTGATCTGGCCAAGCACCTGGCACGTTATGGAGAAGCCATCGGCTTTGCCATTGCAGACTATCGGCCCAATTTTCTCACAACGTATCTGTACGAGTTGGCTCAGAAGTTTAGCAGCTATTATACAAATTGTCCGGTACTCAGTGCGGACCCTGATAAACGGCCCACGCGTTTGCTGTTGTGCGATCTGACAGCCAGGACGATCAAGCACGGATTAAGTGAATTGCTGGGCATTTCAGTGGTTGAGCAGATGTAGACCGAATAGGATCGATTTGAAAAGTTTCCCCGCCAGGGGCAGAAGGGAATAACGGATGAAGATTGTTCAGGAAGACATATCAATTCGAACTGAAAAACGAAGCGAAATGGTGGATATCACGAACAAGATTGTCACACTGATTGCCCATGAAGGCATCACAGATGGCCAGGTTACTGTGTACTGCCCCCATACGACAGGGGCCATCACGATCAATGAAAACGCAGATCCAGACGTGATACACGATTTATTACTCACATTCAACGAACTGTTTCCCAAGGATCGCCCAGGCTATCGGCACGTCGAAGGCAATTCCGATTCACACTGTAAAAGTTCCCTTATTGGGCCTAGCGAACAGATCCTGATTAAAGACGGTCACCTCGTGCTCGGCACCTGGCAGGGTGTCTACTTTTGCGAGTTCGACGGCCCACGCACGCGACGCGTCATTATTCAGATAAGCGGGGAAGTCTAAGAGTTCACTGAAAAGGCTCAGTTTTTTTGAATGAATCCTATTCAGAAAAATCATTGCTCAATCGCTAAAAAACAGAATAAAGCAGGCCGTCACAAAAGCCGACATATCTATTGACACAAGTAAATATCGTAGGTGTTGTCTGAACCATTACTATCGCACCCGTAACGGAGCGGAGGTCGATCTGATCCTGTCAGGAGACTTTGGCTTGCTCCCCATTGAAATCAAGTATGGCATCAAAACAGACACGCGAAAACTGGCCGCTCTAAAACGATTTGTCAAAGAGCGAGATCTCCCTCTTGGTATCGTGGTGAACAATGCTGATACCCCCGAACTCATTGCGGATTGTATTGTCCAGTTGCCTGCCCACTATCTCTAGCACACGCCAACGTCCAAGAAGGACGTTGCTTCGCTTCTCAGTTATCTCAACGATGCCTACCACTTAACCAAACCAGAGACTTTCACCGATGTGTACCAGTTGTTCCAAACGGCCCATAGAAACTGTGAGCCTATAGGCATTAGCGATCACATCGAGCTTTGATTAGAATTCGCCTTGCCAGCTGCGCGATCACTTGCTATAATTCCCCACGATTGATCGTAGTCTTTAACGATACAACGGTGGTATGCAAGTTCAGATTTTGTGCCGTCTTTTCTGAATCGGTTTCTTATGGGCTTGCCGGAAGGAACTCGACATGATGCGGAATCTTGCAAAGTTCCAGGTTCTGGCGACATAATTGAACTGCCTTGTATTCGTAACGGATTATTATCTAAGTGTTTGCGGGCGTAATTCAGTGGTAGAATGCCAGCTTCCCAAGCTGGACGTCGTGAGTTCGAATCTCATCGCCCGCTTTTTGACTTGGCTTGTCACAGGTTGGCAAGCCTTGTTTATTTCATCATTTACAAAACTCCCTGTGTCACTATCAATGATCTGTTCTTGACAGGTGTTGTCAGGTAAAGACTGGTTTTGGGCATGATTTTGGGCATACCTGGGCATACCATTGGGCATACCAATCAGATCACCATTCTGAGGGATATCATCCGTGCCAGTGGCCAGGGCAGTACTTGGTTCAGCCAAGGCCATGTAATCAGGCAATAATTCAATGGCGTCTGATTTTTCTTTCAGGTTGGTGTGGAGATAGCGGTCGGTGACTGAATCTTCTGCATGACGCATAAGGGTCTTTATCATCTGGCTGGATACGCCAGCGTTCTGTAATTCAGTGGCGAAGGTGTGTCTGAAGCAGTGTACGTCAAAGGTTCTCTTCTTGGCATCGGCCTTGGCGATCCCAGCGGCCTCCATATCCATGTTGAGGACCTTCACATAGTCTTGTGGGACATTAAACAGTTTCGCCCCTGGGAGCTTGTCAGCGATCCATTCGGATAGTAGGGGGACAAGGTCCTTCCTCAGAGGCATCTGGCATTCTTTGGCGTTCTTGGTCGTTGACCGTTTCAGATCGATGTATGGTATGACTGCATTCAGGTGCAGGTCAGAGACGAGCAGCCTTTCAACCTCAATCCTTCGAAGCCCTGTGAACAGCATCACTAAATCAATGAGATATCGTTCGAAGCCCAGCTTGAGAAGGCGTTTTCGATTGTCCTTTCTGACCTTGGCAATTCGTTGTCCTTTATGGGGGCCAGTGCGTATCGTCATTGCTTCGAGCAGCGGACGTGTACGGACGATGGAAAGAAGCAGCCCCATATCCTTTGTGGCCAATGCCCTTCGGTTTCGCTTGGTCTCGCTCTGGTCCGCCGTGCCCAGACCCTCCAGGGGATTGTTAATCAACCGACCTTCACGCACAGCCCAGCGACAGAAGGCGACGATTGCCACGCGGTAGGTATTGATCGTTCGGCCAGACATCTCCCCCTTGTCCTCTTGCCGGTTCATCCATTGCGTCATAGCGTTCTTGTTGATATCAATGAGTTGCGTGAATTTGCATTCCTCAATGATTCACTTCAAACACCGCTTGGTGTTGTCTACGTGGGCAGGGCTGGTGCGTCTGCCTCTGGTGGTCTTATACTTCAGGGCTTCAATATAGTCTTTCCTGTGTTCAGTGATGGGCCTCTGGGCATGCTGCTTTGCGTCAATTTCACCAGGAGTCGTGAGCTTGGATTCCACCCGCTCATCCTCATGAATCCAGTCCTTGAGTATATTGTCTGGACACTGCTTGTCACGGCATCCAGTAGAACGTCTCTTGACGATCCCGTTGTGATCACGGTACTTGGCCCAGTACGGGCCTGATTCAAGGATGATCTGTTTTCCATCCTCAGATAGAGGGGCCTCTTTCTTGGTTTCGCGTCCGTCAATCCATCGTGCCACCTTGCCGGTTCTGCGCCGAATAATTTCAGCATTCTCAGGGATGGGTTTGTAATTGCGTTGTTTATATAGCGTCGCCATTATTTACCTTCTTTCTTGTCCTTGGGCTTAAGCTCAAGACTAAGGTAGTCACACAGCTTTTCAAGGTTTCTGATCGAACATCCACCAGTGCCATGCATGATACGGTGAAGGGTACCCTGGTTAATATCAAGGTCTTTGCAGATCTTGTATCGACTGACACCGTTGACACGGGCTTGCTCAATTGCCTCTGAGAGTCTGTTGATTATCGCCATAATTAGATTATACCAAGTGCTATGCGCAACGTAAAGCATATTATATGTTCCTTTCTAATATTTCTCTGACTGCTTGATTCTCTGCTATATACCGATCAAGGCCACCGTCATACTCCAAGATGGCAGCACGTTCCTCCAATTCATATCGCAGGCCCAGTCGGTCGAAGTATTCCGCAGCCTGTCCAAAGCTCATATCATGTCGAGTACTGCCACCAGTGATCTTGGGTGGCCCTTCGACCAATTGATCAATGAAGTCGATAACACTAAAACTCATGATTCACACCCCTTAGAAAGTGCACAATGTGCACTTAGTGCACGTTCTACAGGCTCAAGGCCAAGATCTATTCCATATGAATCCTGTATAGCCTGCAACTGTTTGTCATCAGGCCTGAAATAGCTTTTTCCTCCACTGCGTGCGCTCTGAAGGCCATATCGTTTGAGAATGGCCCCAATGCCTCGGGCTGTATACCGGCTGAACAGGGCGGGCTCCTCTTCCTGAACTCGTGCAAGTACATCAGAGGCCCTGACACCGTGCGCATTGAGTTTCAATAGGTGTGTCATGGCCTGCAAAACGGCTTCATCAGCACAAGGGACGGAGTCCTCCTTTTGACGGGCTGAGGCCATCTGTGCGTATTCTGTGACTACACTCGTGATATCCTGGACACCACCTTGATTTTCAAGGAACTGGGCCAGTTGGAGTAGGGGCCCCCATATCTCCAAATCTCGACCGTGCAGGCCTTCACACTCAAACGGCTGTTGTGCCAATCTCGTGAATTCATGACCGTAGACCAAAGCCACGCAGTGCAATTCATCCCGGATTGATTGCCAGCGCGGGTAGTTGTCGATACGTCGCATGGGTTTGGGCGATGCCTTCGGTGCTCGAAACATGCAAAGACGTATGCAACGAGACAGCAGGGCAGGTGGTAGTTCATTGATACAGGCAATGGCCTTGGGTCCGAACACATCAAAGCTGACCAAAACAAAAGAGTCTCCAACCTTTTCAAGCCTCTGAGCCTTTTGCCCTTGTTTATATCCAGCCAAAAGAATGCTCTTAATTTCAGCCACTTCAGGGCCCTGACTTCGCAGTCGCTCTGCTTCATCCAAAAGCAACGTGCCTCCGCGTGAGTCCAGTGTCCGAAACAGGCAGGGGGCTGTCATGTTGGATGATCCGATCGGGCGGAATACCAGATTCGCCAATAGATCAAAAACACGGCTCTTGCCGCTGCCCAAGGGTCCACCAATCGACAGGTATGGAATGGCAGGCCAATTGGGGTAGACGTATGACATCAGTGTCCATAATGCCAGAACGATCAGGCATCCCCTTGCCTCATTGGGTGGGAATACCAAGAAATAGTCGATGGCCTTCAGGAGATCCATTATCAGCTTGTCCAGTGCTGGCTTATGCCCATCAAGCCACCTATCCCGACTCTGCCGTGACCACAGGCATGTTCCAGTCAATCCGGGATCTGAAGGTATTGGAGAAAACCACAGGCTCTCATCGTTTGGAAGAGCCAGCCGCTGTTCTAGATTCCGACATTCACGCCTACCATCAGCCCACTGCAAGCACTGCGACCAATACCCGCTTGGCTTCCCCCCCACAAGCTGAATCTGTGGAATAGACATACCACATACAGCCTTTGAAAAGAAAAGGTGTGGACGCACAATATTGCTCGGGTTAACGTCGATTGCCAGGCCACGCTCAACCAGGGGTTGCTCAAGCAACTCACTTGCCATGTCAATGAGTCGCTGACCAAGATCATCCATGTTGTCTTTGAGGCCAGGAAGTTTCGTGATCAGATCCTTTATGAATTTCTCTCGCTTTTCGACTTTGGATAAATCAAGCTGGTCAACATGCAATGTCTTATCCCCATCCTTCACGGTCAACACTACCCGCGTTGGATTGGTGGTACAGGTTTGTTGATGTTCAATGGTTATCTGACTCATCTGATGCCCCTCCTGATGGGGGCTGTCCCGTCAATAACGGCCTGCAAATCATCATGAGTCAAGCCAGCTTGCAGCCATTGACGCAGATCCTTGATCGGTGGGATGATCACCTTGACGCACGGACAGTACAGGCTCAAGGATTCTGCCAGTGCTGTGGCGCCGTCAACGCCAGGGCATGATCCATCCGGTTTGGGGTCGTTGTCAGCCACGATCACAATCGATTGTCTCCTCACACAGAGGCTACAGGTCATCTTCACGCGTGAATTGCAATTAGGCCGGCCGATAGAATCAAAGCCCAAATCTAAGGCCGCTGCGCAATCAGTCGGTCCCTCAGTCACAAGCAGGGGGGCTTTATCCGTCAGCCCCCTTGGAATAAATAAGCCTGTCTTAGAACCTTCCTTGCAGTACTTATGGCCTTGGTCGGTTCTAATTCGGATGCCAATGGTTTTTCCCTCAGCATTGCTCATGGGAAATGTAAATTCGTGTCCATCCAGGGTTCCCACACCCAAGCGCTGCAAAGATCTTGCAGACACGCCCAGTTGGCAAGCAAGTTCATTCAATTGGTTGGCTGTAATATGTGCAGTGCAGGCCCGTGCTAACTCTGAAAAATCTGGCAAGGATTCGGTCGACGTATGCATTGTGATTTGATTTCGGCGATGGTGGTTCTTACTGGGGATTAGAATATGAAGCCAGCCTGCATCACCGAGTCGCTTGAGACTTCCCTCTGAAATTCTCGGGCATATTGCAGCCGATCCATCAGGGGCGACAAGGCAATAGTCCGGTTTTTCGCACACAGGGCATGGATTCTGCTTTGTGACACGTACCATCCTTTCGTATCGTTGCTTGACGTGTGATCTGTGTCCTGGTATTTTATTGTGGAAATGTCGTTTGTATGTGGCCGTTGTCCTGCCAGGGAAGCGGCCTTTGTTTTGGGAACTCATAGCGTCACCTCCTTTGCCGCTTCAAATTCTGCTCGATTGGGGCAACCCAGCTCAATCCATTTCAGGATGTCACTTTTTCGCCAGCGAACAGACTTCCCTCCCGGTCTAACTGCTTTCGGCATCTTCCCGCTGTCATGCATGCGCCAGACAGTTCGCTCATGTTGATTTGTCAGTTGCCCAACCTTTTTGACTTTCCATAGTTCTTCGGCTGTGGTTTGCTGTTCTGTCTTCATTTTTGAAACCTTTCAATAAATTGTTGATAAGCCTGGGATTGTTCCCATCGAAAGGTTTTGGAATTCAACAAAGGGGTCAATGAGTGGCAAGCCTAGTGTGCGCAAGATACAGCATAGCATGTATTTAGAAGGAGTAGGGGAAATAGCAGATGCTCAATAAGCAGTTGATAAGATTTGATAAACTTATCGAATTGACTAGTGTTTCTTTTCCGTGGGTATGTGGTCGCTGCTGTCGTCTTGTGCTTGCTTCTCAATCAAAGCGTCGACTTCTGCTTGATCGCTTTTGCTCCTATTTGCTTCACGTCCGTGCTGTTCTGATCCTTCGTCAAAGAATTGGCTTCTTGAAACGCTACCGTTGAGAATTTCACTAGAGACTTTGGCGGAACTCTTGGCAATCTTTCCATTCTTGTATGCATCTGTTGCACGTATCTGTGGGTGTGTTAGTTTTGTTTCTTCAGCAACCTCATCTACAGAGGGGAGTCGCCCATGTTTGACCTTGAATTGTCCTGCTGTGTAAGCGACAGTTTTATTACGATTTGCCATTTCAGCTTTAGTTGGGCGCTTGCGTTTATTTTTCGGAGATAGTTCTCCTGATGATTTTTGTGGCGATGCCGTAGATATTGGAGATGTATCGGCTCCGTCTGTCTTCAGTGATTCACCAAAATAACACCGCACATTACCGAGGGCCTGTGAGAGGACGGGCCGCCACCAGCCCCAGTGTTCCCGCATATCCCCCCAGATGTCATCGACGTCTTTTCTGCAATCAAAGATGGTGTGTTTCACAAGACGGCGATCAGTACTCTTGTTGAGAAAAATGGCGAGGAACATGAAATCCAGAAGTTGCTTTTCCCCATCTGATAGCTCTGGACGTTCTTTATGGGCAAGTTTTCTGGCAATTTCTCTAGCAAGCCTCTCAATCTTCCATTCCGAATCCTCAGGCCGATCAGGGAATAACCGATATTGATCCCATGGGGAATCCGGCAGTTCAACTTTGAGATGTTCAATCTTTGTACCGCACTCAGTTTTCTTGATTTTGAGAGCGTTTCTCTCTTTGTCAAGCTGCGCCAAGCGATCGGATTGTTTGGATTTCTCTTCAGGATGCGGGTCAGGCCCAAACTGTATTCTGATCATCTCACCAGAGACGCCGGCGATTCTATCAATCCAATCAGTGAGTTCACGCTCACCCTCTCTAAGTTGTGATAGCGGTCGTTTGTTCTCACTTTCCCACCTGCGAATCCAATCAAGAAAAATGTCGAGCTGCGTACGAAAAAAGTCTCCCATCTCTCTCTTTTGCAAGACATCCTTTATCCTTGTGGCTAATTCAAATTGTTCTTTTTTCTCGCTCATCGTTCACCGCCTTCTGAACAGTGGTCACTTACTCTACAGAATCTACAAAAAAGGTCTGCTTTGGCTTCCTGTTGTTCCATTACTTTTCACCGTTGTTTGAGCTGATCATTCATAGTATCGCGCATCTCCTCTGGTACCTCACATGCTTGCCAGATTGAATCACCTGTTCGCATGATGTATTCAAAAGGGGGGTGATATATCCTCAGAGCAACGTCTCCAGCCGTCCAACAGAAGAGGCAGAAATAGGCCCCCAGCTTCTTCCATCCAGCGCCAAGTTCTCCCTTACGCCAAGACTGCACAACCTGACTCATGTACGCATCGGCTTTTGTCGCAGAGCACAAAGTATCCTTGCGGTACTGCAACATCTCAGTCCGGTGCTCTCTGACGATCTGCTCGACCTTATCCGGGCTCAATCCGGCAGCCGCCATTATGCCTCGGCCTGTCTCTTCAAATCGCATCACCGGCATCGTCATCAACGCCATTTTACGTAAAAGACCCATGATCAGCTTTCTCCATATTCCTTACATGACTTTCTAAATGAATGCCTCCCAGGGACCCAAAAGGGTCAGCGCCGTGACTGTGCTATCATTTCGAACGAAGGTCATTCCGCGATTGCCCGAGAGATGATGGTTTTTGCCTTATCCCGGAACGACCGGTAGTGTCGCAGGGCAGCCGCCATGTGGCGCTCCTGATCGTCGGTCGATGCCTGTGCGAGATATCGGGCTTCGGCTTGTTTAATGTCACGTGTATCTTCTGGGCCGATTGTACAAACAAGGATGAAATTGTAGGCGACCGCGACCTCCGCTTCATCCTTCTCTGCGGTAGGATAGCCGTCACAGACGTTGTCATATCGGAGGAATCTATCGTTCATAAACGGCAGCAGCTGCGTCTTAGTTTGGTCATAGTTTTCGGAGATCAGAATGGCAATCCAACGTACAAATTCATCGTACATGGCGTATTGTGTGGGTGTGGTCAGATTCTCCGCCAGAACCTCTCGTACTTGTCGTGCTGCGATCCACAAGAGAAACACGGCGTATTCATCCCAAGAAGCGTGAAAACACTCTCCCATGATGTCTTGAATATCCTCCACTGACTCAACAAATGTCTGAGCTATGAGAGTCGAAAGTGTGAATCCAAGGATTTCGGTGTCCATTATTCTTCTCCCTCAAGACTCGCCAAGTGCAACTTCTGTCGTGGCTCGAATGATTGGTGAAAAATTTGATGTTTCAACCATAGAAATGATTATGCCTTCAAGGGGAAAGCAAGTCAACGGAAAACAGCCCCAGTCATACCATGGCACACTGGGGCGTTGCATGTGGGCTAAACATGGTAATTGTCGAGATTGAAATGCTCATAATCGAAATTGAAACGCAACGTACCTACGCGCATAATGCACCCACGCGACCTCGTAATAGATTTAGGAACACAATGATGCAAAAACGCTATCGAAAAAAACCTGCCCCAGACGATGGATTTCCCGTACCACCGGGCCACATGCGGTGTGTTGTTTGGGACCATGAGGGACCTCGCATCCTGCCCGCAACGCTTGAATACTTTCGGGGTCGCAATAGCAACCCCGGCGGTATTGATGCGGTTTGCCGGGCTTGTCGGCGCCGGGAACGAAAGCGGCGATGGTGGGAGGTGGAGAAGCCTCAAACAAAGGGCTACACAACTCGCAAGTCAATTTCTGGGAACGTGCTCTTGATCCTTCGCGGCCCTGCGCGAGGGGTTCCGTTGCGGCTGCCCCGGGGAACGATGGTTTGCTCATCCTGTTTTCGGTTGCTGCCCCACAACCGGAAATACTTCGATCCTACAAAAAACTACCGTGTCGAACCGGTGTGCCTGGACTGCCAGAACTGGCCTATGAAGAATCAACCCTAGGATTCCAGTCCCGCAGTCAACATGTAAACAAACTGTCCGGAGAGCAGCGGGTACCCTTCAGTAAGTGCAGTCAAGAATTCAATACGTTCTTGCTCACTCATCTGATTCAGAATGCCCCTCCATTTTTCTTGAGTCTGTCTCAGCTTGACATATTTGATTCCATGTGCAACGCCTCCAGCCAATAGAACCGCCCCTCCAGCTAACACTGCTGTAAGCCAGTGCCCTCCAAGGGCTCGCATCACTCCGACTCCCAGCCCAGCTCCCTTGGCAATGTTCGCTCCCTTGTCGATCTTTATACCGAGATTGATCAACTTCAGCATATCGTCCTGAATCTGTCTTGCCAGGATGTCCATGGCAAAAAGGCCACCAGCACCTTGCCTATGTGCGTAACATTGTTCTACGTTAGACTGGGATTGTTTGGGATCTGCGACGGTAATGCTCGTTTGTGGATGATAGGA
>Ga0307990_1003135_pt1 | contig 12812 bp, 9 predicted proteins | sample EllFjometagen129_FD_203168 | JGI IMG/M metagenome (GOLD analysis project Ga0307990, IMG submission 203168) | Marine microbial communities from Ellis Fjord, Antarctic Ocean - #129 | ecosystem: Environmental > Aquatic > Marine > Unclassified | place: Southern Ocean | collected 2014-10-08
ATGGCGCTGGATACTTCAAGCGTTTCCCTGATCCCAAGAGCCAGAATATGCATGTCGGAAAACGTATATTCAAAACTGGGGATCACGAGAAATTGCTCCGTGCATTCTCTATCGCAAAGGTCCACAAATTTTGCAGTACCGCGTGAAGTCATTTTTTCTGCGGATTTTGTCATAAATACAAATCGAAATCCGCGTTTTTCAAGAGTCTCCCTCATTATTTTCACGGAAACGCTCGACTTATCCGTCGCACTTTCTTCCACAAAAATTAGGCCACGATAAACGCTCGACCCCATGCGGAAACGTGACATGAAGTTCTGACACAGTTTTTTCAACCATTCACGAAAATAGCGATTTCGCATCAGATAATATGGACGTGGATCATCAAATGGCTTGTCTTCCACATGCGCGGAAGCGTCATTGTTCGCTCGAAAAAAGTTACTGATTGCTACTAGTGTGCTGGGGCTCTCGTCGGCTGAGTAGAATCGATCCTTGCCATCAAGCAGGTAGTTTATTAGATGCAATGCATCGCCGACCAACCAGCGCGATCGGATTCCATACCGTGGCCTCGCGACTGTTTTGACCTGCCGCCCCAGGGCATTATCAACGGCTTGGCAGGGCATATCCACGCCCGCCTCCACAGAGGTCTGTAGCGATTTCCAGAAATGTCCGCTCACCTTGAGCAATACTGGAACTCCGCCGGGTACGTCCCGCCTGAATTCCATCATGACAGGCCCGTCCATTTCAATTTCAGCCAGGAAGCGGCGCGACAAATCCGTGATTTGTGGATCAGGCTCCGTGGCCTCGCGCAGCACGGAAGGATTCCCGACGATGTTAAGACATCGCATCCTCTTCTGCCCAATTTCCGCGACAGGCTTACCTTTTCGATAGATCGCGTAATAACGTTCGACCTCGCCGCGCAATCTATTCTGCACCAATCCCGGAAGCGCATCACGCGGCAGAGAACGAATCAAAAATGACAGTTCGTCAAGATTGATCGCCTTCATCACCTCAATTTTCACATATCCGATTCCAACGCGAACCATGGAATGCTTTGGTTTTAGAAATACTGGAAAAGAAAAGGGGATCTTCGGCAGCTCGGCAACATCATGTATAGCGACCTGCTTCGGCGTTTGGAGGCCAATTTTGGCAGCCACATCCGAATATTCCGCCCTGTCCGCCAAAAGATGCAGCACTTTTTCAGAACCACAAGGCAATACGGCAAGCCTTCGCAACTCAGCCATATAAGGCTCAAGAGCAGCAATGGACACGTCCGTGCAAGGAACAATGGCGGCCAGATCCCCGACCGAGGCTCTTTCCAAGATCATCTTGGCAAATACATCCGGATTGTTGATGGGAGCCGGAACTAATATTATCTCATTGGCGAAAGACGATGAGAAAGCCAGGGCATCCGTTCTGGATCCGGCCACGCTCACAGCCCAGGCGGCCCTGCCAAGCGAGCGCACAATTGTCAGGCAGGTTCGCGTGTCGCCGTCCAGGACGAGCACTCGTTTTCTTTTCGAAAATTCCGACTTCAAGCCCTTTGGTCGGCTCACTTTTCCTGCTTTTCCACTCGGTGTCGATTTCATGATCCCGCCAATCCCGATAAAAGATAATCGAGATGAAAACTCGAAGGCGCGCCGCCTTCATGAATCGTAAACCTCGGCAAGGTAAAAAGATCGTGGCTCAAATTTGCAAATCCCGGAGCAACCGTTACCGCGCATATGTATCCGGCGCGACGAATTTCCCGAATCACAACCTCGTTGTGATCGCCGTTCGGAAAAGCGAAACTCTCAGGCTTTGTCCCAAGATTTGCCGTGATTTCACGCATACTCTCGCAAGCCTCCCGATAGCAATCCGATGCGTTTTGCGTGGTCATGATGGTGTGTGAAGCGGAATGAGATCCGAATTTGAATCCGGCATTATGCATTTCACGAACCTCGTCCCAGTTCATCACCACCCGCTTTGGCGACACTTCGATTTCTCCGATTTGCTCCAAAAAGGCCGCGACCTTCTCAATAGCTTCAGGCGACTTATACTTCATTTCGGCAATAATGCGCGACATCATTGCCCCCAATGGCGCTTCATCGGTCAAACTATTCTTAAGAAAAGAAGCCTCCAAAGGCATGTGCTCCTCTGGAAAAGCCCTGGCAAGAGTTTCACGCCTTTTATCTATCCCTCGAACAGCTTCCTCGACCCTACTGTTCCAATACACTTTTCCGGTTCCAAAATAATCGCTGGCGATAAAAATCGTCGCAGCGACGCCCACGCTTTTCATAATGGGGAAAGCCACTTGATAATTATCGAGCCAACCATCGTCAAAGGTCACGATGGCGCATGGGTTTTTCGGTGTCTCGCCTTTGTCAAAGCCGTGCGCGTAGTCAAGAAGATCCATGACATGAAAGCGTGAACTCAACCAGTCCATGTGCTTTGTAAAAGTGTCCGCAGAAACCGCCATCCCCGGTTCATAATTATTGACATCGTCATCAACAACTCGGTGGTAAGCGAGAATGACGACCTTGCCTTTCAACAAGCGACGCGTGAGCGAAAACGCGCCGCATGAAGACAAAGGCCGCGTCACTGCGCGTTTCAGCGCGATTTTCATCCCAGATTTAATCATGCGCCCGCCGCCAGCACCTCACGAATAATTTTTACGATTTTGTTGATATCTCGATGGCCGACGCTTGCCTGCGTCGGCAGCGTCATAATTCCCCGCGCAACTTTTTCCGCACCGGGAAAAGGACGAAGTTCCAGGTTCAAAAACTTCCCGGCCTTTTCCACTTTATGCAATGGCTGCGGATACATGGCGGTAGCTCCCAAGCCCTTCGTGGTCAAGCGAAATAAAGCCGCATCGCGGTCGGCCGGATCCTCGAAAATCAGAGGGAAGCGCAAATAAGAGTGCGTGATGCCGGCCCGTGGTTTGGGAATCAGAATCCCTTCAATCCCGTCCAGTCTTTCATGAAGTTCTTTTCCGTTTGCAAGTCTCACCTGAAATATTTGTTCCTTAATTTTAAATAACTCGCGAATGAGGGCCGCACTTCCGGCGTCAAGACCACGCTCGACAAAGTCCGGATCAAACACCGTCCTTCCAAAGCGAATAAAAGGCATTAATCGAACAAGACTAAAAAGACCAGGACGCAATACAGCCGCCGCGGCAACACTTTCCAAACCGCTTTTCCAGGGCGCTCTTGGGCTTGGCGACACGCAATCAGTCTTCATGGTTTCGCTGATTGCGCGACCTCGCGTGACCAATACGCCTCCACCCAGTCCGCCAAGCGGCTTGCCTCGGCCAAAACTGAAAAGGCTGACATCTCCAAAGGAGCCGGCTGGTTTCCCATCGATGGATGCTCCAAGAGTCTGGGCTGCATCTTCTATGATGAACAAATGGTCAGGCCTACATATTCGCTGCAGTTCGGGAATATCACCCGGCATTCCAAATAATCCCGGTGAAACAACCGCAACCACATCGGAAGGCGACGGGCGAACTCGATCCTTATAGTCGTAACTCAAGGTCTCAGGAACAACGTCTGCGGGAAATATTTTCATACCCGCCTTCGCAATGGCCGCAGCGACAGAATAACAAAAATAGGCGGGGACGATAACACCTTTTCCACGCCGGGTTTCAGCGATCATTCTCAAAACTGCCGTTAATGCGGCTCTGCCGGAATTGAATGAAAAGGCGGCTTGGCCTTCAAATAATTCCACCATACGTCTTTCAAGGACAGAAACAGCGTCAGGCGAGGCTTTGAAAGTCTTTAATGTGGTCCTAAGAGGAAACAGAGTGCCGACGGGAGGAAAACGCTTAAACATTTTAGGGCAACCGGCGGGCCAACGGAGGCCCGATGAGTCGGGTTAAACACACAGGGAGCCTGCGCCATGTCCGCACGGCCAAAGCAAACTTTGGATTATCAGGATTCAGACCCGGCATGGCGCTGTCGCCGATCAATTGATAGGTCCAGGGCAAAGGATGCACCTCGACGCCCCAATATTTTTTGAAACTCTGTTGACTGGAATCTTTGGTGCTTCTACCCATGTCAATTTCAGCGCATTCATTTTTGCATGCGTCCTGAATGGCCGCCCAGTTCAGCGCCTGAACCGGCGCATATTTCATCCGGTCCCGCCTTGCAGCCGCCCAAACGAAATAACACGTTTGGCGATCGAAAAGAACGAGTTTGGCGCCGATGACATCACCCCGGCGTCTGGCCACGTACACCTCGGCCTCATCAGGGAAGGCATCAACAATGCACTGAAAAAAGTTGTACGAAATGACAGGCGTTCCAAGGTCGCGAAGGTTCCTGGCATAGACTCTGTAAAATTCGTCTAATCCCCCCGCGCCTTTTTCTATAATAACCTCGTTTTTCTCAGCCTTTCTGATCTTATTGCGGACATTTTGATGAAGTCTTGAAAATACTGCTTCAGGTCCTCCCGTCAGCGAAAAAATGCTCACAACTTTTCGATCCGAAACAGGCAGGTCCAATTGCGTTGCGTATCTTTGTCGAAGTTCCACATAGCGCAATCCCATCTTGTGCGCGTACGCGGCGGACTCATCGGCGAGGGCTTTTTCCGCTTCGGGCGAATCGGAGATGATTCCTCCAACATTCAAAAATGGCAAACTGACGGCCATTTTGCCGAATATACCGGTCTTCAAAATAAACAAGGGTAAGATGCCGCAAACAGATTCGCCTTTGAGCGCGGCCAGATAATACGGCCTGTGGCCAGTGGATTTTCGAATAATGTCTCGCCACGCGCTGCGATGAAAAATCGTCCCATTCGGGCAGGAGTCCACGTAGCTGTCCCACTGCCCGGCCCGCAAATCCTCTAATGGCTCAATGTGCATCAATCGCTCACAAGTTATTATTGATTTCCGTCTCGCGTCACTCGCACCAGTATTATCGTCAATGTGCTCAAAATATATAAGTTTGGATAATATGTTACCGACAAAAAAGCTCCGGATACCAGAAAGCCGACAAGTCCCGTTGTCAGAGCGTCGGCAAAAAAGTGAATTTCCATTTGCTTTTGGGGATCAGGAAACGAATAGTGCTGGATGCTTCTTTGTTGTTTGTACATGATAAAACACAAACCACAGATGAAGAAGACGCCGAATATCCCCAATTCTCCGATCGCCTGAAAATAAAAACTATGAGCCTCTCTCCAATTGGCGGCTATGGCATCGAAGGGCTTGTATTTTGTGCCGTAGGCGATGGAAAACGCACCGGCGCCCACGCCAAAAAGCGGCTGGTCTTTGAACATCATGAGACCCGCTCTCCATGCGTCCAACCTGCCCAGGGCGCTCTCGTCTTCCCGGTAATCGGAAATGCCGGACATACGGTCGACAAAGGCCTGCGGCGCTAAGGCGATCAGCGTCATGGCGCCGAAAAAAAGTACGATGATGCCGATGAAAATTCCCTGCCGGAATTTTTTCGTCCGCCAGATATAAAACCAGTAGGCCATAAGAAATACTGCAATGGATCCCAACATACCGCCGCGACTATACGTAGCCACAACCGCCGCCAGGAAAGTCACGGCAATGCCCCCGGTCAAAAACCGAACCCAGAATTTCTTCGTCGCCATGAATTGAAAAACAACCAGCGGGAGAAAGCAGTTGAGCGCCAGGGCGAAATCGTTTCCGTCGCCCAAAAATCCACCCGCAATTCCACTTGATCCTCCGTTGTCAACAACTTTTTGACCGGTGACCCACAAAGTAAAATTCACGGCGGACAGCACAGTGAGCGGGACGATGATGCTCCAGATAGTGATCTTGAATTTTTTGTAGTTGTCCACGATATGCGCGATGAGAAAGGCCATGACCAAAATACGGGCCATATCAAAGAAACGCGTGAGCGAAATGGATTGGTAATAGGATTCCAGAATGGAAAATGCAATCGCGATCAGGATGCCGGCGATGAAAACAAGTTGCGAATTCCTGATGATCTTCGTGTTCCGAAAAACCAGCGCTTTGACCACGAAAGATCCACCCATCAATGCGACGATCAGGAGAATAAGCCGAAATTTTTCCAAAACGGGCAACCAGTCGCCCGGACGCACAAAGAGAAGAATATAATAAATCGGTACGCACGCAAAAGGATAACTCACCAACACAACACCCGCCGCGAGGGCGAAAAGAAGGCCAATAAAAATCAAGCCGTTGAACTTCAAGCTTAAGATAGCCAAAATCGCACACATAAAAGTCAGCGCAATGATGCCTTGAAATCCCTTGAAATAGCCGAAAATCTTTTCCAACAATGTCGTCTCCGGCATTTTCATCTTTTATAAAATATCCTCATATATGGCTTCGTATTGCTTCACCATGACATCCACGTGAAAATGTTCATCGAATATTCGGCGACTCGCCCTGCATTGTTTTTGGCGGTCCTCTTGAGGCAATTCTATTACGCGCGCCATCGCGTCGGCCAAGGCGCTGGGATCGCCAGGTTCCACGATAAAACCGTTTTCCCCCTCCGTTACCGCGGATTTTAAATCTCCCACATCCGTAGTCACAACCGGCAGGCCTGCCGAAATCGCCTCCAGCACAGACATGGGAAGTCCCTCCCAAAAGCTACTCATAACAAGGCAATGGCCCAGGCGGTAAAAATCGGACACATCGAGTCGAAATCCGGCGACAATGACGTTTTTCTCAAGCTCATCACTACGGATCAACTCCAGCAGTTCGGATTCAAGACTACCCTTCCCGAGGAGAACGATTCGCATTTCAGGATGTTGATCCTTGAGCAAGCGCGCGGCCTGAAGAAGAATGGGGAGTCCCTTTTGTTTTTCAAAGCGCGCAACGAACAAGAAAACAAAATCCTCGTCCCGAAGGCCCAATTCATGCCTAAGCGCTTTACATTTCTCGTCGCTCGCAGGCACGACCGGCGCTACGCCATTTTGGATAACGCGAATTTTTTCGGCCGGTATCCAAAGATTTTTCACAAGGTCCTCTTTGTTTGCGTGACTCACGGAGACAAGGCTCACGAGGTGATGCAGCGCCCACTCCACCAAACGCAGCCTCATTTTTATCGGGTACGAGCGAGAGTGGTCGGTCACAACTACTTTTACCCGGCCCCCAACCAGCGAAGCCAGCGCGCCGCTGAACCAGGGGCCTGAATTATGCGCGTGGATAATACTGATATCCCGATCCCTAAAAAGTTTTGCCAGACGAAAAGGCAGGAGCAAATCAACGCCGGGCTGCTTATTCATGGCAACCACCTCAATACCCGCCTGATCGGCAAGAGTCGCGAAATCTCCGGTTGTTGTGAGGCAAACGATCAGTGGCCGCCACTTTTCGCGATCCAAATGCGTCGCCAGGTGCAGAGCCACACGCTCCATGCCACCAACATCAAGGCTATGTACGACTTGCGCTATGCCAATTGGCTTTTTCATTGAACTCTCGTCATTTTGAGGCCCACGCTTGAATGTGGATAGTACATAATGCTTTGTTTCGGATCAATGAATTTGACGCAATTTTTGATTTATCCTTGCGATCTTCGCAAATATATTGAAAATCAGACACATGAAATGGATTACACGCATTCTTTTCGGCATCCTGATCGTGACTATTACAGGCGCATGCCAGCAGCAACGCCATAGCAACGATCCGATTGTAGACCGCCCACCAAGAAAGGTCGCCGGCATCGATCCCGCCGGCCTTCCGGAACTACTCACATATCCCGACGACGACCGGGATGTTGAAAAACGATTCGCCGCGGTCATGATAGGCATCACCAGAGAACTGTCAGGCATCGAAGCGCTCAACGACAAAGTCATCGCCGACCGTAGCCCGGCTGTTCGTGCGGCTTGCGCCTGGGCCATCGGCGAAATTGCAGACCCTTCCGGAATCGAACCCCTGGAAAGGACGCTACGCGACGCCAGCGCAGCCGTTCGAGCCGCCGCCGTAGAGGCTTTGGGGCGATACGATGATCCCAACGCATTGTCCATTCTCGCCAAACTTTCCGAAAGTGGAAAAGGACCACTGGCTATGGCCGCACTGCGCTCCATAGCCTGGAAAGATACGCCCACACGACATCAGCTTCTTTCAAAAATCGAGCCGGGCGACCCGCACCGATTTGTCGCTCCCGGACAACCCTTTTCCCAGGCTGTGGGAAAGATCTGGTACGTGGACGCCGCGAGCGGAAACGACAACGCAAATGGCAGTGAGGATGCACCCTTTCAAAGCATTGGGCGCGCCATCACGGAACTTCGCGCCGGCGCCGGAGACCGTATTTACGCCTCATCCGGTAAAGCCGCCCTTCCCTTTCGCGAATCCGTCGACATCCCGGCGGATCGCTCCGGGACAAGCGGCGCGCCCACCGTAATCGCCGCGTGGCCGGGAAAATCCCCACCGGTCCTCGATGGCGCGAAGGCGGAATCACCGGATACGCCGTTTTTGGAGGACGGCATCCATATCAGCGCTTCGTTTGTCCGGGTCAACGGTTTTACTGTTCGTCATTATAAAGATTCCGGCATAGACATCGACGGCGGCACCGGGTGCGTGGTTTCTAACTGCGTTGTGCAAAAATGTGACCGCCACGGCATTTTTCTTTATTACGCCCCGGCAAGCGCCATTGTGAACGCCGATGTTTCCCAGTGCAATTTTCAGGGCATTTCCATCCGCACTTCACCGAAAGCCGCTGTGCTTGGCGGTCGCAGCACGGGCAACGGCATCGACGGCTTGCTTTTCTTGTGGGATTCGGACGATGCACTCGTGGACAATTTTACGGCAAGCGGAAACCAACGAGGAATCGGCTTCATACGCGGCAGCCACGGCGGGCGAATCTTCCGATCCAAACTCACCGGCAACGTAGCGGATATCGGGATTGAAGCGGATTGCAGCGCCGAACTTATCGACACGATGGTCGGCAATCATCCATGAAACGCGCCCTGCCCTACGTCGCCTTCGCGATCGCGTTGATTCTGCTCCGACTGATTTTTCTTCTTTTTTCCGAATACGTGTACGATGAAGAGGAATATAAAACAGGGAGCATCGCAGCCCTGGTGATGGACGGTCCGACGCTGCCGATCCTGGAATATCAGCCCGGTGATTATGAGGGCGGCACTTTATTTTTCGGCCTGGCGACAATCCCATTCTTTTACGTCTTCGGCAAAACCTTCGTGGGCTTGAAAGCTCTGGCGCTTATGACCACGCTTCTATTGGGTCTTTTCTCTGTGCTATGGGCGCGAAAAATGGCCGGCAACGCCGCAGCCCTATTTGCCGGCTGTCTGGCGCTTTTCCCAATTCCATATATCATCCAAGTGACCAGTCTGCCCTGGGGCAACTACGCGGAGACGGCGACGCTTTCCGCATTGACTTTTCTGATATTTCACTCATTTCTTTTTGAGAAAAAACAAAGCTACGTCGTCAGCGTCGTCATGGGATTTTTGTGGGGTTTCGGCACATGGGTGCACTATGGCTACCTCGTCACGCCGCTGACGTGTTTGCTCATCTGGCATATGACCGACGCCGCCCTTTTCAAATCGAAAAAGTTCTTCGCCGCCATCGCCTCTGCCATTGTGGGTTTTTCACCCTGGCTCGCCTACAACCTCACGCACCACTTTTGGGGAATGTTCCGCTTTTCCGACGCTACGTACGCCGAAGCGGGGCGCTCGCGCATTAGCCTTCTCATCGAGCGGGCGTGGTCGCTTTTAACAAGCGACCTTGCCGCAGGTATGCACTTTCGTTTTGAATCAACTGCTTTTGACAAGATCATCAGCTACGCATACGAAATAATCCTCGTGGCGACGTGCGTCGTTTTTGCCCTAGTGGTCGCTCGTAAATTACTCGGGTGGATCATTTCGTTGTCGCCCTTGCCCCGGCACAAAACCGAGGCCGACAAGGATCTGGCGCAAGCCATTCCCCTGATATACGTGACAGCCTTCGGCGCAGCCTATTGTCTTTCCGGTTATGGACTTTTCGCGCAAACCTGGGCTGGTTTCGATCCAGAAACGCATGCCCACATTTTCCAGCTTTATCCGGCGCTGACCATGGTAGCCGCCGTCGTATTTGGCCGCCTTTGGCCGCAAAAAAGGTTCCTTGTTGCAGGAGCATTTACCGCGCTTATCATCATGGGCTTTCTCGGCAGCCTTGCGATGATCGATTTTCAGCGCCCTCAAAGCGCCAGATTGCGCGCGCAAGCCTGGGACAAGGATGTGATTTATATGGAGATCGGCAGCAAATGGGCGCGCTCGCACACGGAACTAAACGCCCTTGTCGATGACGTTCCGAACCATGCCAAGCGCTCCATGAGTTTCGGCGCAGGGATCACCTACGGCCTGTTTCATATCGGGAGCCTGCACGTCGCCGTGGACAAATGCGCGGCGCTGCCCGAGCGCTGGTGGCCCTACTGCCGCCTTGGAATAGGAACCGGCCTTTCATCCAGCGGGCAACTGACTTCTGATGAATTGACTGGAGAAATTAATACAGCGCAATCCGACGCGCAATCGGCCATCACGACCGGAACGGCCATCGGATACATCTGGTATGGAAAATTGGATCATCCGGCCATCGCGCAGGCTGCGCAAGCCCCCCTTCCGGAGGCTTTGATTGTTGCGGAGCACGCAGCCTGGGCGCAATTCCTCAAAGGACATCTGGCCATGGCGCAATCCCGACCTAAAAAAGATTGAAATCAGCACCACCGATTTCGATCAGCACGAAACAGGGGAATTCATGCAAATCATATACACCGCTGATAGCCGGTGTCGTCACGGTAGTGTTTTCGCTTTTACCGGCGTGCGTCTTTGGGGCGAGTTTGCCAATGTGATCAAAAAGGAGGGTGACACCCTGACTGTAAAAAGGAGTGACGTCGGAGATACAATAAAGACGAAATAATACAGCAAGTTCAAAATAAAATCCCATCGTTATATACATAAATCCAAACGCCAATTTGTGGGATTGCGTGGATTATCGGCCCATCTGTAGAAAGGCTTCACCCTACGGGGCTAGGCCGGCATCTGGAATTCTCCTCAAACGGGCCGGGGTTGACATAAAGTATTTTTTCTTGGGCGGCTCGATAAAGAGGAGAAAACCGTCGATTAATCTAACTTCCGTAAAGCGGTCGGATAGGCGTTCAAACTCGGGTTTGGCCCGGTGCAGCATGGATAGCAATCCGTGGTTTTTCTCATTCAGACAATCTTCATCCTGATAAAGAGCTTCATCAGGATAAAGAGCTTTGGAGAGAGGATGATCGGCGGCCACCGTCCGTTCCAGGCTATCGAACGCTTCCATCAGGTTGCGCGATGAATATAGGCCGGGAATGTCTTTCAACAATGGATAGATCACGATAACGTCGTATGAAGGCAGCAATGGCGACTTTGCATTCGAACAGACCAAGTCGCGCGAATAGATGCCCTGGTAGGCGAGTTCCATGATGGTCCGATCCTGAATACAGGGATTGCCGACAAAGGCCAAGGCGACCGGTCGCGGAACCGAGGCCAGGACACTCGATGTCAATTTCATGGATAAGGAGTCTTCTTGCAGAACCCGCGAACCAAACCCTTCGAAACCCAATCGATAATAATGAGGTTTGTATGTTGTCTTGCCGGGGACGAAATACGGCAGCCATTTGTCGTCGATTCTGCCCGAAGGAATCCATTGATTGACTACAGCCAGATTGTACGTCACGGCCATCAGAAAAACGACGAGGACGACGTAGCGACCGAAGCGACCAAAGCGACCGACAATCAAACCAAATCCCAGAGCAGCGCATACGCAAAAAGCCGGTAGGATGTTGGAAATATAATAAATATTTCTTTTCGGCAGCAAAATCAGGAGAGCCAAAGGTATAAACACCGAAGGCAGCCAATACCAACGTAGCGCGTCCCGGCGAAACAAGAAGAGTATGAAACCGAGGACAAGAATTATATTCAGCGGCCAGGACAGAGTGGCCCGCCAGAATACGTAGGGATAAGCGAACAAAGCTTCTGGAATTTTCCAAACACCTTCCGTGCTGTAGAACAGCGCGGAAAACCCCGTGCCGAAAATCCGGGCGTCGCCTGGAATCCAACCGGAGTAAGGCACGGAATTAAGAATGCTCGGTGAGGCGACGACAATCATGGTAATGAGACAGGCGCCAGCGGCAATATAAATTCTGCGATGGACTTTCTCGATGACCGCCGTCAGAAAAACCACGGTTAACGGCGCGGCCAACGCCAGTCCAAAGAACAGGTACTCTGTTGTTGATGAATTAACGATAATGGCGAGGGCAAATACCAAGGTCAGCAAAATGCCGTTGCGGACGGAAGGTGACTTCCGAAAGAGAACGAGAAAGGCCAGGACGACGCCTATGGCCGCCAGGTGGGGCAGGTGAATATCGTAAACGCGGGAAACCGTGGCAATGAAAGGAGACGATGACACGAAGACCGCAGCGAAAAGCCCATCGGTTTCTTCGCCGCTGGACCAGAAGCCTGCACAATACCCGGAAAGTGTTAAGACGATCAAAAAAAACGTCGTGGCGCTCAGGAACGAACGCCTGCCCATGTGAAAAATCGGGTTGGCCAGAGATCGAACCGTATCAAGGGCTGTAAAAAAATAACCGGGGAAAATCCGTTCGGGAAATTGGATGATCTTTTCATAACTCGCAAGATCGAATGTTCCAGGAGCCTTTTTCGGCAAAGGGTCATCGACATCCCACAAGATGGATAAAATCAGATAAAGAATCCAAAGTACCAAGCACAAACGTGGTAGAAAGCGTCCCGTTTGTTGGGATGCAGGGAGACCATGCCGCATCTATTAACTCCATCAATTGTCTCGTCACCCTAGGGATTTGCGTTTGAAAGAGCAAGATCGCCGACTATTGAGGGTGTACCAGATTTTCCAAAACCGGACC
>Ga0307990_1003136_pt1 | contig 12809 bp, 11 predicted proteins | sample EllFjometagen129_FD_203168 | JGI IMG/M metagenome (GOLD analysis project Ga0307990, IMG submission 203168) | Marine microbial communities from Ellis Fjord, Antarctic Ocean - #129 | ecosystem: Environmental > Aquatic > Marine > Unclassified | place: Southern Ocean | collected 2014-10-08
TTTAACGTTCCGCAAATATGGCTCGCAGCCGCCCACCTGCCCAAAGGTTAATAATGATAAGTATGTTTCCTTTTCAATTATTTTTCCAGATGACCGCTAACTGGTTGTGAGCCATAATTTGCTATTAGCAACTGGGCGTTCATGTTTTTCCAGCGTTGGGGCAGATATACTTATCCCGCCTTTTTGGTAAGGCGTTGGCCTACTGCGAAAGCGGGATGTGTATAGCTGCGAAGCGTCAGCATTTCTTGTGTAAATGCTATTTCATTATTGTCATTTTCTTTGAATCTGTTGTCTGTCCATTTATGTTTATTGAATAGAAATATATTCCGTTTTTCAGTCCGCTTGCATCAAAGTCAATGTAATGATTTCCTTTTGGTTTAGACCCCTCGTTTATTGTACTGATCAACTGCCCGGTGTAGTTATAAACATTTAATTGAACTGTTGATTCATTATCCAATTTGTACCAAATTTGTGTACTTCCTTTAAAAGGATTGGGAACATTTTGCAGCAATTTTCCTTCTTGTAATTCTGCAATGTTTCCTTTCATAGTCTCATTCATTGGGTCACCAGGAATCAACGACAACAAATAATCCCTATCTTCAAAAAACTGCTCTTTTGTTTCGGGTTTGTATTGAACAAGGTTTCCGGTGTGGGCTGATTTGTATGCGCTGTTTTCCATCATAAAATAGACATAGCCCAGATCGATAATCGCGAAAATGCTATCTTCCATAGTTTCAGGATCAAGAATTATGTTTTCATAGTAACTAATAGCATCGGACCAGTTTTCGGTTTTAACATCGCATTTTGAAACCAAATAATCTCTTGTTTCAGCCAATTCAGGGTCGGTGTTATTTGCATAGAATTGCTTCAGGTTGCTGTAATCATTTGAAACAAATTTCTCCACGGCAAAAAGTTCCTGCATTGCAGCTTTTGCAAATTTGGATTGCGGATACTGATCAATCAACATTTCATACATGCTTTTTGCACCTGTATAATCTTCGGTCTCAAATAAATTATTTGCCACCTCGTACATATCTTCGTCAGGATCAGGTGCAGTGTTATCATTATCACCAGGGCACCACGTGGGTTGCCAAATATACCCCCCCGGATAAAGATCTTCTGCCAGCACAAAGGATCCGGCTATTTCTTCCCAGCAATTATACCTAACATCTTTAAGTAGAATTCCTCCTGTTCCTGCATTATGATAAACCAGCGGATCGCCGGGGGCACCAGCATTGTCATCATCAACAATAACATTGTAGCGGAAGTAAGGAGGAAAACTGTATTGCGATGCATACACTTCATAGGATTCATTGTCAAATATTTCCTGGGTTTCATCATTGGTTTCCGCACCGGAATATCCGTAAAGCATCATACTGCTATGGTCGCCAAACCAAACGCCATACCTGTTGTTTGAAATATGGTTTCTGTAAACAATTCCCCTTGTACCATAAGCAAGTATTCCGCATCGTGTACAATTTGTGATGGTATTGTCGCTTATTCTACTTTTCTTAATATCTCCATAGCCCGACTGTAATATTTGTATCCCGTTGTAGTATCCATCAATTGTATTATTTAAAATATTGTACTGGTTATAGTTCCAAATGTCGATTGCAGCCATTGTATAATCAGTAGTAAAACTGCAATTAGTAACAGAAGCTGTGTTAAGGTTGTCTTTGGTGTTTTCGAGGTATAGCCATGTGCGGTTGAAACTTGTTTCATCTGAAATTGATACATTTCCCCGGCGTGAATACATAATGAAACAAGAATTAAAAGAAGAATTTTTTATGGAAATACTTTGGCCAAAGTTATGAAGCCTGCATTGTTCAAATGTGGAATAGTCAAACTCGGTTTCCAGGCTTGTATTGTTCAAATATACATCCCAGAGCTGGCCGGTTGATGAGAAGGTTATATTGTCTCCAAGAGTTATATTGCCATCAATGATTATTTCGGATGCATTGGTTGAAATAATCGTAGCAAAATCTGAAATAACTAAAGTGGCACTTTCATCAATAATAAGTTTTCCATCGGCTTCGAAATGAAGTTCAGCGTTTGCCGGTATTGTGAGTGTCGCTCCTTCCTTGACAGTAATTTCATTTGAAATAACAGTATAAGCTGGCAATGTAACATCCTGTGTTACCTGAAAACCCTGCGCCATAACATTTAATGCCGGATCACCGAAAAAATTAAAGGCGTATTTGTACTGTCCCTGCCAGGAAGAAGGATATACCGTTTTACTTTCAAGAATGTATTCGCCAGTAATATGTGATAAATCATTAAAAATCGTATATAACAATATTTCCTGGAATCTGTCTGGCGGATCACTTATCAATCCATTATTCCATGATGTAGGATTAGCGTGGACTGAACGACTGGCACCAATGTACCCAGTAAATCCTTCTGTTTCGGAATAACTTACCATAGTTTCTCCAATACAGTCACCCCAATTATCATAGCGTCCCGTTTCACAAGCAATAGTATGTACTACAGGTGCCTTATTTGTATTTGTTAAATTGTTTCGGAAAAAACTTACATCTAGATATCCTCCTGCACTCCAGCCATTTGGTGTTCCATGTCCATAATAGGAAAAAAGCCCTACCCCATCATTTATAACCTGGTATATATTTTCGTGTGTATTTGGTTGTGTCGCATCAATTTCATCTACTGTAAAATAAGAAGGTACTAAATTTTCAACAAAATCAAAGAAATGTGGCATGTAGTTAGTAAATTCTTCATGAACCAAAACGCCTGTTTCCTCACGCCAACCACCAAATGTAGCTTCTGTTTCATAAAAAATTGTTTTTTCAACTACATTATGCAACTCATCAAAACCAGTAGTATCGTTATTATCTACACAGAACCTTCCAATAAATAAGTCCCCTGTTTCGTCGAAAATGTTTTGCTGCCTTGTAACACAAGAAAAATAATAATCGGTAGGAAAAGGCTCCTGGTAGGATGGAGGTGCTAAGTGACCATGATCCAGCGACATCGGCATCCCTTGATTTCCACCTGGGGGATATGTATCGCCAATCAACAACACGTATCCCAGTTTGCCATCATAGGTGTGTTGTGCATTTGCACCTTCATAAACCCGCCTGATGCAGGTGCGAATACGTTGTTCTTTTTTATATGTTGGGTCGGGTGGTACAATATTTAGCCCCTCATAATAAAATCCCAATCCGTCAGAGATTATCGTTTCAGCATTTAAAATTGCCACGTCAAAACCATTATAGGTTGCGCGGTGGTTGGCAATTCTAAGCACCTCGGAATCCGGGTCGGAAGGATCGAAAAACACATCGGCACAAATAATCAGGTAATCGGCGCTGATGGTACATGCCTGCGCAGTATCGGTTAGTTCAATCCATTGCACATTCCCATTTCCCTTTACATTGTCGTTTACAGTTGCCTTAATGCCACTTGAAACGTAATTCAGAAAAGCATTTGCTGCAATATTGTTGAAAATCCCTGTGGCCGGTATTCACAGATGTACCCGGGTTTGTAAAGCTTAGGGAAACCAGGAAATTCGTGTAAACATTAATCTGGTTTGTTACCGGGTTAAATTGTACGGGATAAAAGTAAACTTCAGCATACTTTTGCCCACGCAGGTAAGCTGTCGAAATTATTTCGGCATTCATGCCGGGCAAGAACTGGTTTAGTGCATACGTTTGTTCATCTTTGGTAAAAACTTCTTCCAAATAAACACCACCATTCTCATCTTCGGCTTCCTGGAAATCGGGAGCCGGATAGATATTATAGTTTGAAAATGAAGTTTGTCCGGTAATGTTTACCGAAAGCGAAACGTCATCACATTCAGGGATGGCGATGAGTTGGCGGATAAAAGGCAATTCCGGTTGCCCGGTTTCTTTAAGGGTGCTTCACGAAGGGATTGAAACCCGTTGGTAGGTTTCATTGCCTTCTGTCAAGTCTTGTTTGTACATACCACAAACTTCCAGATTAAAATCAACCTGTAAATTATCGGAGCGGGAAAGGTTGATAACCGGAGATTCGGGTGTTGATTTGGTGTATTCAACCCATGTTTGGGCTGAAAGCATGCTGCCCAGCAGGCAGTAGAAAAACGAAAGTAAAATTGATTTTTTAATAACGGTTTGTTTTTAATTGATGATTAATAATTTATTGAATTGAGAATTGTAATTATCGAAAGTAATATTGTACAGGTATAAACCTTTTTTTACCAGGTTTCCATTTTTATCTATTCCATCCCATTTTTGAGAATGTTTTCCTGAAATGTTGAATTGTTTAATTTGGTTGCCATACGCATCATAAATGTTTAAGAGAGGATTACGCAACCCTTCAGGCAATCGAAAACTAATAGTTGTATTTGTTTTTAATGGATTAGGGAATGCCTTTATATATATTTCAGCTTTATGTAATGAAGGCACTGAAGTATAAAGCGAATCCAGGTCATGAAAATAAGTGGTAAATGTTTCACCATAATCATTACTATAATCTATATATAACCATGTATGGGTTTGGGATGGTGTTAACCTTCCCCTGATCACATAAAATGCCCCTGGTGCCCTGCCTGCCGTATAGTCAACCTGCCAGTAATAGGTATCAATGTACCCGGATTCATATTTTTCTGTCCACGTATTGCCGGTATCAACGCTGTGAAAAATTTTATAATGATAATCGGGCCACCACGAAACAAGGTATAATTCGCCGGGATCAGCTCCCCTGCTGATTCTGGGATAATACCCTCCCATTTGCCAGAAGGCGATTGTACTATCAAGCGGAATTCCAATAAAATTTAGACCATAATCCGAACTAAAATATAAATTATATCCTATTCCAGCATTTCCGTCCCTCCCATATAAATTTCCTTCAAGATTCCCAACCTCAAGATCATATAATGCATCATCTGTTATCTCTGAAAATAAGTTACCATAATCCTGACTACGCCATATTGTTCCTTGAGGATTTACGCAACATTTGTATATCTCTCCATTTATACATCCACTGGTAAATTTACCACTTGAACCATAAGTTTCCAGATATTCCCAGTTCTCCCCATAATCAATACTCACCCATAGTTCGTACCATCCGTAATTATATAATGTACCTGGTGTTGCATCACCAAGTATTTTACTTAGGCGCATTTCTCCTGTAGGTGGCTCCCATAAGGTTTCGTATTTTAAGTTAAGGTTTTCTCCGTTATTGGCAGAATGAAACAGTGCCTTGTGAAACATACCTGTATTATCAGCATACCAGTCTGTAGCAATAAAGATTTCACTGGGTTGGGCACTTCGGGTAATTTGTGCTTGTAATTTGGTTTCTTGAAAAGTCAATAGCGTCAACAAGGATAGAAAATAAAAGAGTCTGGTTTTCATTATTTTATTATTTTATTATTTTATTTGAGTGTTCATGTTTTCTGTTTCAATTTTTTTGCGTTTGCCGAAAGTGCTTAAATGTGCGGCGGCCTTCGCCTTGTTGGTAACGTTCCGCAAATATGGCTCGCAGCCGCCCACTTGTAGAAAGTTTTTTGAATACTCGTATGTTTCCTTTTCTACTCATTTTTCCAGATGACCGCTAACCGGCTGTGAGCCATGATTTGCTGTTAGCGAACGTAGTTGACTTTTCCAATCAAACTAATTGTAAATCGAAATCCCTTTTCGTGAGTTTAATTTTGTTGTTTGATAATAAATCAAGAGTTTTCTTAATGTGCAATGCCTTGTCTTGCTTAATAAAGGTGGGGATTAAATCATCCAGTTTAATCTTTAAAAGCCGGTTTATTACAATAATATCTTCCTTTGAAAATGGTCTCAGTCCATTAACCAATTCAGACATGTATCCTTTCCTATGTCCCAAAATCTTTGCAAGGTCATTTTGTTTTAGTCCGAATGTTTCTAGTTTTTGTTTTATCAACTCTCTTCTTTTATGATAGAATTCATTTTCGGCTTGAACCAATGATTCGGCCAAATCACTCTCTTTTATTTGATTATCTGTAATTGAGTTCTCATTTGCCCAATTGTCACGCTCGTACTTTTTAATTAAGCCACGAAGATGCGTCCGAATGGGCTTATATGATTCATCCTCTTTTATAAGTACTCTAAGTTTCAAATAAACTGAGGTTGCTCTTTCATATTCTAACTCGCTTGTTAATGAGTCTAATTTCTGAATATTATGTATTGCTAACTTATCCATTTAAATCAATTTTTGATTTCTTAACCACTTTTCAATTGTCGTTTTATTACCCTTAAATGTTTTATCATATTCATCATGCGAACCAGTCCAAAGAACTACTGCCTCATCATCCTCAAAAACTATCAAAATCATCGTGCGATGAATATTAATGTCAAAAAAGTAAAATCCATCACTATGTACACAATCTGCATCAGGCCGAGATATTTTAATGTCAGTCTTTTTTGCCCACGCTGCATTCTCAATATCTAAAATCAGCTTGTCAATTGCATTCATTAGCTTGATGTTGCCACGATTTTTTCTTTTAATCTTAATCAGTTTATTTTTCTGTAATAATTCCAATTGTAAAATATTTATTGGGACAAAGATAGTTTAATAGTTTCACATATTGTAGAACTAAATTCTAATGTAATTTTGCTTGATTAGTATCTAGTTGTCGTTTTTTCTATGTTCGCTAACGGTTTGAATATGCTGCGTGCCGCTTTAATATTACTAATCTTTCTGCTTACAAATATATTAAATTAAGTAACGTAATATTCATATTTACAACTAATTGCGGCATGAAGTATATTTTTTGTTAGCCATTGTTTTTTTCTTCTATTTCATAATTTTCCATTTCAGCCAATTTCAAAATATTATTAATATTTCCAATTCCCCATTCTGTAGAAACTGCAAATTCTATATTGTCAAAACTGGTTAAGATTTCACTTTCTTTCATAAAATGCCTTTGTTTTGAACTATTTGCATATTTTTCGGTTATGAATTCAACTGTATTTATAACACCTGTTGAACCTTGTAAATCAGAATGAAACTTTTCTGCTAAATTTTCAAATGTAGAATTAGGATTTTGTTTTAAATATTCTGTTACGACTTCAAGAACAAGCTTTCCTTTTCCGAGTTTCTTTCCATTGAAAAGGTATTTCGTTTTGTCTCTTGATGTTTGAATAGCAATTTGTCTTTCAGCTGTTTTTTCCTTTATTTTTATTAAATAATTTTCTGCTTCTGGGAGTGGAATAATTTGATTAATGTCTAAAAGCAAATCATTTTTAAACATGTAAGGGGTTAATTTTATACAAGTAATATCAATTCCTTTACTTATTAACCACATTACAGAGGTTGTAAGTTCTTTTGAAAAGTCTGCTGATGCAAGTACTATTTTTACGTCAGATGCGAATTCATTTTCCAAAGGAGTTTCCCATTCTAAAAATGTCATTAGTTCTTCTCTTGCATTTATCTCAAAACTCCGAATATCAATATATTTTTGATAGATTTTAATACATTTTTCAAAACTCAATGTTGAAATCATTGAAGCATATCTTAACGCTTGTAATTCCATATGGTCACCCGTAACAGTTCTTTTTAATTCAATTACGATAAGATTTGCATCCTTATCAATTCCCAATAAGTCAATCCTTCGTTTACTTTCATCCCATTCTGAAAACTCTTCTGAAATAATTAGTGTGTTTGGTGATATTATTTCAATTTTATCTCTTAAATAGTTTTGTAGATGGTCTCTTTCAAGAATTCCGTTTGATTGAAAATTCGTTTTAGGAATTGTCTGAATTCCCTCATTTGATATGTTATAAATTCCCATATAATTATTTCGTTTCTCGGTTTTTTTTAAATAATGGCTAACGGTTCGCAAATATGGCATGCAGCCGCCCACTTGTCGGAAGTTTATTAATGATTCGTATGTTTCCTATTTTACTCATTTTTCCAGATGACCGCTAACCGGCTGTGAGCCACGATTTGCTGTTACCAGCCGTATTTATTATTAATTTTTTCTGTCTTCTATTTTCTAGTAATTCGATGAGTTTTTTCAATGAGTCAGTTTGAGTCCGAAAGTGTTTTTGTTATTCTGTCAAATTGAATCTAAGATTCCTTATTTTGAATTATTTTTTGCTCTCTTTCCGCTATATTGCCAGCTTTTTTTAGTCTTTCAGCTTTCCTGGCCTTTTCCCTTTTTTAGCTAAAATTCTTCTCTTTTTCAAAATCCAAAAATTCTCATTTTTTTTGATTTCAAATTTACTTTTTTTCAATGAACTAAAATTCTCACGATAAGAGGCATTTTCTAACTAATCTGTTTTTGTTTGACAGTCAAAAGAAGTTTTCGTAATCTAATGATTTGTTGTGAATGATTGAAGTCTCAACTGTCAAAATTCCGGTTTTCAATTCAAGATATTTTGCTTTCCTTTTTTCCATAAGTCAAAGGGTCAATTTTTCTATGAGCTTTCAAATTCCAGTTGGTTTTCAAAAGTTTCTTCAGCTCTCACATTAAATTCAGGTTTCAAAAATCCAGGTCTTGTCCCAGGTTATTTTCGGCTATTTTTCAAAATAAATGTCCGTCTCCTTTCAAGTTTCCAAATTAGATAATTTTTATAGTGGTCAAATAAGTCGAGATTTTATTAATTGTTATCTTGTCTTTTTTCATATGGCTGGTAACGTTTGCAATATGAAATTTTGGGCTTTTTGAAACTCAAATCTTTCAATTTGTCATACAGCTTATTTATTGCTAATTCGTTCATATTTACCACTTACTGCCCAATTTTTTATATTGCGTGTTGTAGGGCGTTATTCTATCCATCTATATTTTCGGATTAGACTTTACTCTTTTGTCTCAAATTTTATTTCATCATTTTCCAATACCTTTTTTAATATCCACGAGCATCTTTTATTGATGTTTTAGAATTCTTTCCAAAATTTTCGTGTTTCAAATACAATTCTAACAATGGCGTTCCATTCCAGTAAAAGTTATCTCCGCCTATCAAATCCCGTAATGAAAACCATCCATTTTTTCTATTTTTACACAAAGCTATAAATAGCACCTTGTAAAAAATCAGAAATTCTTTGTTTTGTCAAATCAGAAATGCCTTTTACTTCTCTTATTTCTTGGTTGCTTGTTATAGTCATATTATAAGTTTTTGTTTTTTACAATTTTTCCAATAAATATTTCAAAAGTCAGAATTGCTAATAATGAACCTAATCCACTTGCCAAAATATCAAACAAGTCATATTGCGTACTTGCACCCCACATTGGTTTAAGTTCTTCTATTGTCAAAATAATAAATACCAAGATTGAAACCACATAAATTATTAGTCTTGCCTTTTTAATCTTTATGTTTTTTGCTATTATCGGTGCGATAGGAAACAAACTAATAATATATGCAGCCATAAAATTTGAAAAACTTCCAGTTAATATTCCAATTATTGGGGATTGACCATAAACAGGACGAATGAATTCTTTATTAAAGGTTACGGATAAGTATAGAATAGCAAATAAGATAAGATTTATCGCAATATATCTTTTGTTTTTAAAAATTTTATTCTGTTCCATTTCTGTTGATATTTAGTTTTTCTTAATGCCCTACAACGGTCCGTAAATATGGCCCGCAGCCGCTCACTTGCAGAAAGGCTTTTAGTGATTCGTATGTTTCCTTTTTCTCTCTTTTTTCCAGATGACCGCTAACCGGCTGTGAGCCATGATTTGCTGTTGTGTGTTCGTGCTTTCATTTTCGAATATTTCTTCTTTCCTAATTCCATAAGGCACTCCATTTGTAGTGTATCCTGCAATAAATTCAAATTCTTCGTCCCATTCATTAATCTGTTCTTGTTCAAATTCAGAACGTTCTTTCTTTAATTTCCTTTGATTAATTCTTTCTATATGAGACTTCCGTACTTTTTCCTCGTAATTAATACTGATATTCTCACCAGTAATTCGTAATTCAGCAATAGCACATAATAAATCAACACCAAACCAGTTTGAATAACCTTTAACAATATTTTTCCCGTCATAGGTTTTTAACCAAATTTTTGTCATAGAAATCCTTTGTTTTCTATTTAATCTTTTTCTCTTTGGTGTACTGTTGTGCTTCTTTTTCTTCATTGTTTAATTTTTGAATTCTGCCCACAGGTCTTCGAGAGTGTCTTTATGCCCATAGCCATCAAATGCGGTTTCTAAAATGGCTTCAATTCTCTTAGTAATTTTCTGAGAAGCATTAACCTTCTTGTACTTATTCAATGTCTGTTCAAACAACTCCTCGAAATATAAATAATAATCCTCTCCATAATCACCTCCCATATTATTTGCACACTTATTTCCTGCTTCTAAAGCGTAAAGCTCTAATTCTATCTGGTAATTCAACTGAGGTGTAATATTCGAAAATCCCTCTATAATTTCTTCAACCAAATCAATGTTCAGACCATCATTAAATTCCCAATCAGGATAAATTGCCTTGTCAATCTTTTTTTTATATTTTTTCAGAATCGAAGTCTTAGTTCGGCTCTTGTATTTTAAATCGAAATAGTCCTGAACAACCTTAAAATTCTCAAAAAGAGTAATCAATTCAGTATTCAGTTCATCTGCACTTTTTATTTTTAATAGTTCTTCCAGTTCAGCTTTTTTCATTTTGTAATGCTGTTGTTTCGCATGACACACAACGTTAAGTATATGGTTTTGTGGCGGTTTTTGGAACACAAATTCTTCAACTTACATCGATGTTTATTTATTGCTAAAATGCTCATATTTAGCACTTTACCCGCCATAAACTATATACATTGTTACCATACGTACTTTTTCTTTCTGTCTATTTATGGTCGTAATAATCTAATCAGTTCATCTTCCTTTAAATTCCATTCTACGTTGACAAGATTATTCTCTATATTTAATACTTCGCAATTTAACACTTCTCCTTCTTGTAAGTTCTTTTCTATCTGTTTTTTTTCTTTGTTACTGATTTTGTATGATTCACTCGAAATATTTAGTTCTCCCTTATGCTTTGATTCAACAAGATATTTGATGCGTGTTCTCCCTAGATAGTGTCAGTCTATAAAGTCGATGGAAAATCAATTTTGCGCTCACCTGTATAACCTTTCTGGCGCAGGTTCTGGATAAGATCTTTGATTATATGGGATTTATTGGTATGTTTTATTGTTTTGAGCGTTTTTCTTGCAAAAAGTATTGGATTTCGTCCCTTGCGGATATACCAATCCAAGGCGTGATCTGAATATTGACATACCGGCTTTGATTTTTTACTTGATATCTTTGATTACCAGGGCTGTCATCACCCTGATGTTGTATCCAATTATGCTCCATAATACTTTTGCCTTAAAATGTTCCCATCCTTTCCAATTGCATCGCCTTAATTTGAACTTTCTTTTGATATTGGAAATTATGGCTTCAATTCCACTTCTCCACTTTTTCAGCCTGGTTTCCATATTAGCGCTGCTAGCAATGTTTTGCAAGCTTCCAACCACTTTATTGAAAACAATATTTACAATCCCTTTTCCTTTAGCATGCGCCTGGTTTTTAAGTGAAGCAAACCCCCCATCGGTTACACTGTCGCGTGGAACAATGCCGTAATCACTGATTACAGTATCAAGCAACTTGCTGAATAAGGAAGTATCTGATGGGTTACCTCTTGGTATGTCACAATTGAGAATCAGGTTACTCTTTCCGCTACATAAATTTATTTTATGCCCAAACTCAACCTCTCGGCCGCCTTTTACAATAATGTCGGTGTGTTGTTCATAGATCGAAAATATCTTTTCCTCATTGGGCACTTTATTGCCACAAATCTCTTTTTGATAAACCATGTGACGAACCAGCTCCATAACTTTTAGGTGTTCTTGCATTTGCATAATTATTGCTATTGCTTTAAGACTTGAGCCGGGCTTTTTCTTTATCACGTTTGAAAGTTGATTGATGGTTTTAACATATAAAATTAACTGCTTACGGAATAGTTCTGTTTTCTTATCTTTCGGTGTGGTGTTGTTAATCTTGAAATATGTTTTTTTTGCTCGCACACTATAATTCATGTATTGTAATTCCCCCATCTCTTCTTTTAGATGGCTGAGCAATCGATTGGCTTCTTTGATGCAATCCCAAAGAATTGAATTATTGGTCGGGTAATGGATGTTGGTTTCAATAACAGTGGTGTCTTGCCTAAGGCTTTGAATATCTTCAAGCCCTTGTTCAATGGCTATTTTGTTAAGTTCAACCAAGATCTTTTGAAGGTTTTCCGATTTTATCTTTGATATATACTTTTGATACATTTGAAAACTATAAGGACGTAACTCATCAATCTTTATGAACAAGCAACAAATCCTCGAATCACTTTGATGATATTCTAATTCCCTGTATTCCAACCCTTTTAATTCCTTGTAAATCGCTGCTCTTACAATTTGTTCAACGCTTGGAGTGTCTTTTCTGCCAAAGATACTTCTTGTAGCTCCTTTGGTGATATCAGCTTGCAAAATCGTAAGCAATTCAGAATGTTCATCCAGGATAGTATCTACCAAACTAAGTTCCGGGTCTCTTGCCCAATTGGGCTGTTTAAACTTCAATTTTAATTCCTCGAAGAGTTTCATAGTTATATTGTTTCTTCAAAGATACAAAAGGTAATTATACGATTTATGGCATATCGTATTAGTTATCAACAATATAAAGTTAATAGACGGACACTATTTAGTGTGGCAGGCCGTGTTTCAGCCCGGACAAACCTGCGTGTTGGCGAAAAACAAAGCACCCAACTTTCGAAGCCTTCACGAAGCCAAAGAACTTGTTTCATTTACTTGGGGCGGCCATGAACTTTTAACGGTCTGGGCTATGGCCTGTGCCGCAATTACCTGCAACCGTTTAGCATTATTTCTGT
>Ga0307990_1003137_pt1 | contig 12806 bp, 8 predicted proteins | sample EllFjometagen129_FD_203168 | JGI IMG/M metagenome (GOLD analysis project Ga0307990, IMG submission 203168) | Marine microbial communities from Ellis Fjord, Antarctic Ocean - #129 | ecosystem: Environmental > Aquatic > Marine > Unclassified | place: Southern Ocean | collected 2014-10-08
GTACTTTTCCCGCTGCCCGAAGCCCCTATTACGGCCAAAAACTCGCCAGACTTCACCTTTAGATCAAGCCCTTTGAGTACAGACACCTGGGCCGAGCCCATTCGATAGGCCTTGGTCACATCACGAGCCTCTAATAAAACATCTGACACGGTTCTCTCCCTTATAACTGACTCACCTGAAGGGTTTTTACGGGTTGTAGTCGAGCGGCCTGCCACGCCGGAACCAGGGCCCCTATCAAACAGGCCAACACCGCAAATAAGCCGATCATGATCATCATGCGACCATTTATTTCATGAGGAATCTCACTAATGGCAAACATCGCACGATTAAACAATTGATAATTAAATTTCTCAAACAACCAGCCTTCCACAGCATTGATCTGACGCAGAAACAGATAACCGCCCCCCAGGCCCGCCACAGATCCAAGGGTCCCAATGAATAGGGCAAATGTCCAATAGAGCCCCATGATCTGAGACGAAGACACGCCCATACTCCTCAATACGCCGATATCCCGGCTCTTGTGACTGATAATCATGTGAAAGATGACCAGCACAATGAAGACGGTTGTTAATCCCATCAGGACAAACATGAATACCAGTGCAAGCTGTTCTTTCTCTACGGGCGCAATCATGTCTCTACAATACCGCTTCCAGTCCTGCACATGAACCGTCTCAAGGAGATAGGCCAGATGGGGGTCAGGGTAGTTCGCCTTGAAGGCTGAAAAGACCTCAGAGACCTCTTGCGTGCCCTGCTTGACTGTCACATCATCGCTAAATCGAATAAAAATGGCACTGATGCGAGGCACAGGCAGGTCCATACCACTAAGCTGCTGGGCCTCAGACAGTGCCATATACATCACTTGCGAATCATTTCTGGCCAATCCAGAATGAACGGTATCAGCCAAGGCAAAACGCTTGGTGCTGACTTCCCCCATGCCACCACGCCTTAGGACGCCCTTGGCCGTCAAGGGAAAACAGGTAATGTCATAGTCTCTGGGCCACAGATAATCACTGTACGGATAGTCTCCGTTTTGATCCCGCAGCAAGATGCGATCCACACCAAAAGCACATCCTGGTCGATTTGCATCGCCCGTCCTTTCAAATACCTGCTCAGGCTGTTCAGATCGATAATGGAGAAAACTGGCAAAACCAGTAACCTCACAATGGCGTTTCGCATCAACGCCCATAATTTGAATGCCGTCACTGTATCCAACGCCAGTTTCGGTGAATAAACCATAGGTCTTGACAGCAGGAGACACAGCTGCCACCACAGGCAAGGCCTCAATCTTTTCAATAAGCGCCTCATAATGAGCAAACCCCACGAGCGATTCAGTGCTTACGACACAATCTCCCACGAGCGCATGGTTCGTTGCCTTAAAACCCGACACCAGACCATTCATCACAGTCAGGACCACAAATGCCACAAAGACACTGAGTGCCACTGTCAAGATAGCCAAGAACGCAATGCGTTGTCTAAGCAAGTATTTGATGGCTAGGATAAATTGTAGCATAGTTGTTTCAGTGTTCAGTGTTAAGTGTTAAGTTTTAGGTGTTCAGTGTTAAGTGTTAAGTGTTAAGTTTTAGGTGTTCAGTTTTAAGATCACAGATTGCGGTTCACAGTTGTTGGTTATTCGTATCTCAGGATGTCTACGGGTTGCATGCGTCCGGCAAGGACAGCCGGGATCAGGGCACCTATGGAAGCCGCCAAAATGGCAAAGCCACTGATCTGCGCTGCGGACACCCAATTAATCTGATTGGGAATATGGCTGAAGAGATACACACTGCTATCCCAGAGGTTCAGTCCAAAAACTGCGGCGATCCACTGCTCAATGGTGTTAATATTGTGTGTGAACAAATAGCCAAGCCCTATACCCATCACAGAGCCAACGCCCCCCACAAACACACCAAAGCCCAGAAATATGGAAACCACGCCTCCACTCGAACACCCACAGCTTTTGATCACCCCAATGTCTTTGCGTTTTAATCGCACAATCATATAAAAAATACAGAAGATCAGGAAGACCACACCCACATCCACCACACTAAATACAGCCAATAAAATGGCCATCTGCTTGTGCAATTCCCCCATATAGTCTGCCTGAAGTTCCTTGGCCGTATGAAATCGACAGCGTACAAATGACAAGTCCTGTGCCTTTTTAAACGCCTCCCAGCGTTTCTCCATGGACTCAATCGCTGCCACTGGATCGACATCTGGTGCAAGCCAAATCTGAAGTCGTTGCACCTTCACCTCATCCGTTTGGTACAGGGCCTGATATAGGGGCTTTAACGGCAAGTAGACCGCTTCTCTGTCAAACTGCGAATGTCCGGCAAATACAATGTCAGACACACGAAATCTGAAGGTTCTACTTCGAGGAGACTGGATACCCGCCTGCGTCTTTACTGGGTCATGATCGACTGTACCGCTGGTCAGGGCAAGACGTCTTCCCATGTAGGTACGGGCCAAATCAAAATCGTATTGATCCGTGACCTCATTGGGGTCAGCCAACAAACCCACCCCGACAAACCCCCCCGTTACACCAGGATAGTCAACCACATCAAATGACAGGTCAGTCTCCTCACTTTTATGCAAAAGAGATCGTTTAAGACTTGTCATACGACGCACACGGGTTTCATCCAGGCCGAAGATCTGAACGTAGCGAACATGCCCCTTGCCCACATGCAACAATCCAGGTGTCAACAGCACAGGCACAGCCACTTCCACCTCGGGCAGCGACTCCAGACTATCGGCCAATGCCTCGCAATGCGGAAACGGCATACTGGACTGGAGAAGAACATCACCGATCATGTCCTCAGCCGTTTGTTCATAAGCACGAATAAAGCCGGAAAACAAGCTGGCCACCACAATCAACAGGGCCACTGACAGGGCCACGGCCACAATGCTGAGAAGGACAAGTTTTCTCTTACAGAGATACTTCAACCATAACAGCAATTTCAGCATAGCGATTCCAGTAGTCAGGGGTCAGGGGTCAGGAACTGGCGGCTTCATCATCCTGGACGTCCGCCTGGACCTTTTTTGGCTTTAGCAGGGGGAACAAGACCACGTCACGGATGGTAGACGCATTGGTCAGGATCATTACCAGCCGATCAATGCCGATACCCAGGCCACCGGCGGGTGGCATTCCGTATTTTAAGGCATCTACATAATCCGTATCCATAGTGGCCATGGTATCTTCCTGCCCGCGTAGCTGCCTTTTGAAATTTTCTTCCTGAATCGCAGGATCATTCAACTCAGTGTACGCATTGGCCAGTTCCATACTGGAGACGAACAATTCAAACCGCTCTGCAATCGCGGGATTATCTACTTTCCGTCGGGTCAAAGGACATAGGGCTGCGGGATAGTCACACACGAATGTGGGATTGATGAGATGTTCTTCCACAGTGGCCTCAAACACTTCATTGATCACCACGGCATCGTCCATATCGGCCTCTTCAATGCCCAAGGACTTGGCCTTGGCACGAACAGCAACCAGATCCTCAATATCACAGCCCGCATGCTCCTTGAGCAGATCCGCATAGGTAGCCCGTCGCCAAGGACGACTCATATCAATGGCCTTATCGCCATATTCAATCTGCAAACCGCCGCTGTATTTTTCTGCACACTGGCAAACCATTTCCTCTGTGAGATCCATCATGCTGCGATAGTCGCCATAAGCCTGATAGAGCTCGATCATGGTAAACTCTGGATTGTGTCGACGACTTAACCCTTCGTTTCGGAAACTCCGATTGATTTCAAACACTCGCTCCAGACCGCCCACCAGAAGTCGTTTGAGAAACAATTCCGGGGAGATCCGTAAAAACAAATCCAGATCCAGACTGTTGTGATGCGTCACAAATGGCTTGGCTGCCGCCCCCCCTGCGATGGATTGCATCATGGGGGTTTCCACCTCCAGGAAATCCCGATCTGTCAGATATTCTCGAATCGTATTGATAATACCACTGCGAGTCTTAAAACGTTCCATCACCTCTGGATTGGCCCACAAGTCCACGTAACGCTGCCGATAGCGTTGGTCTACATCCGACAGACCATGGAATTTTTCCGGGGGCTGGCTTAGACATTTGCTTAGAAATGTCAGGCCGCTTTCTTCGCCCCAGATGGTAATTTCTCCGGTCCGTGTCTTACCCAGTTGGCCCTGGCACCCAATGGTATCACCCAATTCCAGGAGCTTGGCCAAGTCCCATTGATTGGCAATCATCTTCTTGCTCAAGCCAATTTGGATGGTGCCAGTCACATCGCGAAGTGTCATAAAAATCAGCTTCCCAATATCCCGCAGCAAGACGATACGACCCGCACAGCGAGCCTTCTGGGAATCATCATCATCCACATAGCGTGCCTTGACAGAGTGCGCTGATTCGACATTGTCATAACGAAGGCCATAGGGATCTACACCCATAGCAATCAGTTGATCGCGTTTTTGTACCCGTTGCAATTCTAGTTTGCTTGTGTCTTCAGACGTGCTCAATGCTCAGTCCCTTTCTTTGCGAATGTAGCATTCGCGACCTGCAATTCAATTTGTTTTACTTTGATCACCAATATACCCGCCGCCAGTTGTGCATCTGCCTCAATCACCTCTTTGGCGGAATGCTTTTTGGCAGCGTCATGTGCTTCGGTGTGGTTGGCCTGCACAAGTACGGCATTATCCCTTTGAATGGCAATCAGCTTTCGCAATTCATCACTGCGAAGTGACACCTTGACGTCGGGCGTTACACCCCAATCTTTGCGTCCTGCCTTTTCCATATCTGACCGGCTATTCACACGCTGACCAGAGGGAAGATGATAATACGCCATGGTATATTTAAGCTGCGACATATATTCACGATCAGTCACGATGACCTGTACACTGCCCTTGCCATGGGTACGTTTGCCCACCAATACAGCCCGTTCATACAGATCATCAGCCAGAGCACCAGACACAATTTCGGACGCGCTCGCTGAGATCTCATCCACCAGCACCACCATGGGATAATCAGGATGTGTGCCCTTGGTATGGGCCATCTTATAATCCGGCATGCCGCCACCGTTCCCAGGTTGGGTACGTACGATTAACCCCTTTTTCACAAACATATCGACAATGGACACAGCACTGCTCAGCAAACCACCCGAGTTGCTCCGCAAGTCCAAAATCAGTCCCTTGAGCCCCTGCTTCTCCAAATCATACAACACATGCTCAAAGTCTTCTGATGTTTCACCGGAAAAACTGGTGATACGCACATAGCCAATCCCCCGATTAGGGTCAATCATATGCAACCAGTTGCCGTCTTCCTGCCTGAGCCACCCCCTGACAGTTGGCACAATAATGCGATCCCGTGTGATCACCATATCCTTGAGTGTACCATCTCTGGATCGACGCACGGCCAACTTGACTTCAGTGCCTTTGGGACCTGTGATTTTTTTGACCGCACAGTTCAAGCTCATGTCTTTGGTCACCAAACCATCAACCGTCTCAATGACATCGCCCGCGTCAAGTCCTGCCTTGTAGGCCGGTGTGTCCAAAAGGAGACTTGCCACAGTCAGCAAACCATTCTTCTTCGAAATTTCAATACCAACACCTGTAAATTCATTGGTCATGGCCTTTGTGAAATCTTGCACCCGACGCGGCCAGATAATGGTCGTATGTGGGTCCAAAGCAGCCAAAGAGGCTTCCGCAAATTGGGAAATCACAATAGAGTGAGGCAGATTAATGGTGGCTTCGTTATACTCCAGCACCTTCTCAAAAAGTCCCAGAAAGCCTCCCACACTGATCTCCTTTTTAGACGCCTTAATCAATTCGATTAAGCCGTCCAGGACCCCGTTCCACTGAGTGACCTGATCCTCGGTGGGCAGTTCATAGTCCAGCACATCATTAGGATCAATGATGCGTTTCATCATCACATCTGCCAGAAGCTTGCTTCGCTGTAACGCCTTGGTGGACATGTCCGCAAAATCAATGCGGTTGTTTACATAGGAATAGTTTAGCGTGCGAATCACTCGATCGAATATTTCGGGCACAATGCCCTCAAACCGTTCAACTGACGTCTCGCAGGGACTGTCTTCAAAAGTGGATGCAATAACGACCTTATCCCACAACTCTTCAGAATATTTTTTATACACCTCGTCATTTGGATCAATGGCCTTGAGCCAGGCGTAGCATTCCGTGTAAGCTTCCAGCCACTTGCCCTCCGCCTCGTAGTCCACGGCCCGATCAATGGCTTTTTGAATTGTCTCCTGAACGAAAGAATCGTCCATACAGGCCAGTCTTTGAGATTCATTGGCATACTCGCAAGCTCGCGTAATCACGGACAGGCTCTGAAGGAGTAATTCGACCTCATTGGGATCATTGGCGTCATTGGGATCATTCAAAGACACAGCTGTCACATTGTCCAGCTCCACGGGTTCACCCTTTTCCAGCTTGCGAAGCTTTTCCATCTGCGATTCAAATGCCTCGTGACGAGCAGCTTCTCTCTGGGTAGCCAGGGCCTTGTACTCTTCTGAAATCTGCTGGAGCTCTTTGATTTGACGCCCAAATAAACTGTCAGATTTCAAATCAGAGACCAGAGAACCCGCCTCTTCAAAGTCACCCTCATAAATCTGGGCGCAAGCCCGTGTTACCAGACTGTCTGAGACCACAGCATGAGCTGATGCAGCGTTGGGTTTTGATTTACTCGAGACCGCCAGACATAGACCGGCCACACACACGCACACACACATGGTCACATATTGAATTCTTCGTTTCATTCAAATAAAACCCTTCCTGGGCGATCTCACCCTATCACTCAGCTTCCAAACCAAGTCCCACTTTGAGGCTTTCAAACAGAAGCTTTTGGCTTAACAACATAACAAATCCTTGCCAACACACTCAACCCTAAACCGTTGACGTTTCACCAGGTCCGAAACAGGCGTTCTCGTACCATATCAAACATCTTTCTGCAACTAGCCGATGTCCGAACCGTACGGCTTGTCCTGTCAGGCATGGCCTGGGCACACAAACTAACGTACGAATCCTGACCTACTGAGTTCGTCATAAATAGCATTATACTGCCCCACAGGCTTACATACCCATGCCGACATAACGCCCAATGCCCAGTTCCTGAATCCCTTCAGGCCACAGACTGAAGATCACAGAGCTGGTATCCAGAGACTCATCCACCCTGAAGGTCAGGCCATAATTGAGTCTGTGGTATTTTCGCAGCAAAGTCGCCTCACTGCAAATGGCGGCGCCATAATCCGTATCATACTGGTGCGACAGCACCATCGCGTATCTCGGGTCCAGTTTATACAACGCCGAAAAGGTCAGGGCATGCGTACCAACCTGCCCCTCGGAGTTCTGAACATCTCGGAGATAACTACTTCCAACATAAAGGTTTAAATCCGGCCACCGCATGTGTGAAATGCCCCATTGGGTTTGCCTGACGACACCAGCAGCCATATCATAATAGAAATCGCCCAGTATAGCCGTACTATCTGTAATTCTCCACACCAAATCCGACCCCACATAATTACGTGAGGCACCATAAAAATCACTGGACCGCCGATCTTGCCCTGGTACAAAACTGGTTGGGGCATGCCGTATTGGCACAAGCGGTTTATTCCACATAAAATGACTTGGCCCATTCCACAGCTCTGACGCCTCATTCACCCAGGACGCATTAAGATCCCATCGAACCCAGTCCACAGTACGCTGTTTGTCCCCTCGGCCTCGCTTAGTCTGCCATCGTTGAGTCACGCCCACATTGAGCACATCTCTCTGCTGAGCCACAACCTCCTCTTCCCAATAAGACACGGTAGATGCATACGGCTCAATCACATGACGCATCTGGTTCAAATCCCACAACTGAGACTGCAAGCCAGGATAAGTACGCCAGATCGGGTCCAAAGCGAACCGCACGCCCGCCTCACCAAACCAGATCGCCTCCTTGCGTTCCGCGGTCTGGTTTTGGATCGTGGTATAAAACCCGTCTTCGTCCTCAAAGCCGGCATTGCCTGCAATAAACGGTACGATGTTTGACCGTTTCAGACGAATGGGCATATCCAATTCATTGCGGGTCATAGCCAACGTATAAAACTTGGAACTGCCTGGGGGAACAACGTCCTGGTCAAATTGAGACCTGAAACGCCCCACCTGAGAATCACTATAAAACGTAAATTTATCATCAAATAATGACTGACCTGTCCAATGGAACTCTGTGGAAGGCTGCTCTTCTACCTGGCTGACAAACTCATTGACCCGATACTTGGACGTTAAAGCAAATGCCTTGTTGTCCTGAGACCGCTTCATGTGGATCAGAGTCTCCTGCTCCTTTTCCTGATCAAACTCATCCCGCTCAAACTGCTCCAGATAGTGACGATCCGACAGATAACTAAACTCCGTGGTCACCTGCCACTCGTTCTGCAAAAACTGCCTGTGCTGAAGCGTAAACCGCCCTCTCTCGTCACGGGGAGGATCCAGATTTCTGCGGGTATCGATTCTCCCCAAACGATCCTGGCCGTGATCCTTAATCACATATCCCTTAATATGGCCAAAATAAGTATCACGCAGATAATCGATGTCGACACCTACACCTGGGCCACGTTCATCAAAATAATCCACAGCCAAGGTGGCATCCGTATCTTTGGGCTCTTTCAAGCCCAACACTCGTGACAGATACCACTCTGTCTCAAGAGACGTTCCCATCACGCCACCATAACCAATACTCGCACTTTTTAACGGCAGATCAGGACGCTCAAGATTGGATCGCATGCCAGGCCACCGCAGCACAGTCCACTCGCCAGCCTTGACGCGTACATCCTTCATTTCGGCGTCAAAATCGTGATCCGTCACCTTTCCGGTCATTTCATCCACAGTCATCGTATCCGTAATAATGACCTGAGCCACATTCAATGAAACCTGAGGTACGTGAAATTCACTGGTTGTTAATGTCACGTCATCAGCTCTAAATACATTTTGAGCCACCATTTGTAGCTTTTCGGCCCGAACATACACTGGAATTTTGCGTTCTTCATCGTACGTGCGCATCACAGCATTGACAGCCAAAGCCTTGCGGTTCTGGATATCATAAAACATCTCGTGGGATCGGACGGATCTGGTGCCCTCTGTCATTACCACGTCCCCGGACACGTAAATCCCCTCCACAATACCAGACTCAAGGGCATCGATAAAAGAATTTATACCTCTGTACCACTCAGAATCAGTGTGGAACGTCTCCGACAGAAAGACCACCACATTGTCGGCCTGCAACTCTACCTGGTACGAGTCCACCTTCCACCACAGGTACATACGCCCCAGCAATGTCAGACAGGTCTTTTCACTGTTCGGCAGCAGTCCCATGCGAATCTCAACAGGCGACAGATTCACATCCACAGGCATCAGATTGATCGGGAAATCCGTGGAAAAAGCGGGTTTCTGAGCTTCTGACTCCTGGCAAACGGCCATCCCTCCAAGACAAAAGGCCCAGACCGTAACACACAACACTACTACTCGTTTGGCTCTCATATTGGTCCGAAAATAAACTTCCTTGTTATACAGAACGTCATTTCCGCCAGCATTCCTAAGGCAGACATAATGCGCATAAAGTAGGATTATAGCCCCCTGCCCCTATAACGCCAGTAAAAACCCGCACTTCCGAAAGCCCCCGGGATTATTTAAACAGGTTCTATCGCATAAAAACAGTCTTTATGGCCAGCAGTCCTGTTTTTATGAGACCCTCTACGAACACACCAGAAGAAACCTTGAGAAAAGTCCCAATATCGAGTAAGAAAGCGGAACGCAGGGGTCAGGAGTCAGGGATCAGGGGGCAGGGGGCAGGGATCAGGAGTCAGAACCTAGGACGTTGAATAACATGGGCAAAGCCCATCCAATGACTTAACACTTAAAACTAGAAACTAAAAACTAAAAACTAGAAACTAAAAACTAAAAACTAAAAACTAAAAACTCAGAACGCAGGACTGTACAGTTATGGCCGAATACTCAAAGCACCAAAAAAACGTGATCTCCAACTACTACAACAACCTCGACACCCTCATGCTAGGCAAACTCTCTGAGCTGGTTACAGAACTATATCTCGCTGAAACCGAAAAAAAACGACTAAAACTCTGGGAGCGAGCAGAAAAGGCCATGATCAACCTAAAGATCCCCCCTGCCATCATCAAACACATCATGGAGAGGGAGGATGTCCAAATCCTCGCCAAAAATCTCCAGGATTGGCAGGCCGGCAAGATTGGCAAGGCATAAGGGCTTCTAGGGCCAGACCTGTCTTTTATGCTTTTTATTCAAAATGCAGGCGATCTCTGGTTGAAGTCCCTTTACCTGCTTATCTGTCTGAAAATGAATTTTGATTGCTCATTACCGCGTATGGTTATGAGTTAAACGACACCTTCATATTCAATTCGAATCGGTCTAGTCATAAGGGCAATGTAAACATAGTATATCGAATTGTCAAGAGAAAGCATAAAAGACAGGTGACCCAAATGGCACTTCCCAAATAAACGGATTTTGTGCATGTCTTATTTGCCGAACGCACAAATTATCAATATACTTACCATTTTTCGTGGACTTCTGTGATGATTTCTTCGATAATACCGAACAATGACACAAGAATATCATTCAAACGCAACTCCATCGTTACGGTTAGTCCAGAAGCTGGCATCGGAGGGGTTCCGCATCTTCACAACAGAGGATGTCCGTAAGATGGCCTCAGAGGTAGGGCTATCGAAGGGATATGTGTTGCAGGCCCTACATCATCTGGTACGGACAGGCTGGCTAGTACGTTTACGCAATGGCTTGTATGCCCTATCCTCTGCGACTCCAGGCGTATCGCCCGCTCATGAATTAGAAGTCGGCATGGCCCTGGTTCAACCTGCTGCGATCAGCCACTTCTCTGCCATGCATCACTATGAGTTAACCGAACAAATACCCAACCAGGTATTTATCACAACCACAGCGGGGCAGTGGATACCACATGGGAGAAAAGAAAGAGGAGATGGATCTGGATACCAAGTGGGTGATACTGTATATCAGTTTATTCGTGTCAAGCCGGAGCGATTCTTTGGCACGGAGACCGCATGGGTAGAAGAATCACGAGTCACGTTTATGGATATGGCTCGGACTTTGACTGATGGTCTCATGATGCCACAGCACTGTGGGGGCATTGCGGAAGTGTTGCATGGGTTCCAAGTGGCACAAGAACGCTTCAACTTAGATCAACTTGTTGATTATGCCTTGCGACTGGGTGGTGCAACCGCCAAACGGCTTGGTTGGGTACTGGAACACATAGGATTCGAACCTTCCAAGCTAACTGAACTGAAGCAGGTAAAAGTAACGGGATACAGCAAGCTTGATCCGACAGGACCACGTGAGGGACCATATAATCGGTTTTGGATGATACAAGAAAACCTAAGTGGAAAGGCTCACTCATGAGACCCCTACGTACACGCCTGGAACAGGCCAGGAAAGACACTGGTATGGCTTGGGCCGTATTGGAACGCGACTATCTACTGTCATGGATTCTCGCGGCTATCGGTCACAATGAAACGTTGCGTGAGGCACTGGTTTTCAAAGGAGGCACCGCCCTAAAGAAATGCTATTTCGGGAACTATCGGTTTTCTGAAGATTTGGATTTCTCAAGTTTACCAGGGGCACCCTTGGGCCAGGAACTGGAGGCGGCCATTAATGCTGTATGTAAGAGTGCAACCAAGATGATCGACGAGTATGCTCCGGTACAAATTCACTGGGAGCGTTACACAGAAAAAGACCCGCATCCAGGTGGCCAGGAAGCCTTTGCCATCAGGGCACAACTGCCTTGGCAAAGGCAACCGCAGACGCGGGTACTTGTAGAGATTTCTGTAGACGAAAAGGTACTATGTCCACCTTGTCATCAGGCCGTGATTCACGACTACGGAGAACCTATTGAAGTAGAATTACAGGTTTACACCCTTGAAGAGATTATCGCGGAAAAACTACGGGCCATTCTCCAGCACCAGGAGAAACTCGAAGAACGTGGTTGGGCTCGCTCCCGTGCCCGTGATTACTATGACATTTGGCGTATTTTGGGAGCCTATGAGGACAGCCTGAATCTGACAGGATTCACTTCATTGCTCAAAGAGAAATGCCAAGTCCGTGACATGAGTTTTCAGGTTGCAGATGATTTTTTCAAAGATAAAATGCTGTCCTATGTCGAGAGAACATGGGATCAGTGGCTGGGTAATCTGGTTCCAAATCTGCCTACCTTTGAAACAGTGACCAACGAGCTTCGATCCCAGATTGCAGACATGTTCAAAAATGCATAAATCGCATGCGTATAATGCATCACGTGGGTTCTTGCCTAGTTGAATAACACCTTGGCGATTTTCTAATCCGTCGGTCGCAGGTTTGAATGCTGCCAGGGTTGTTTGACACTTCGAGCAAGACAGATGAAGCCAGCCAACGCCAGATCTGAGGCAGTCAAGCATTACATCTATTCATGCCATTGGTTTCAAGATTGGTTTCAAGGATCTGTCTTATTTGCTTTTTGATGAATGCGGGCTTCTAGGGTCAGACCTGTCTTTTATGCTTTTTATTCAAAATGCAGGCGATCTCTGGTTGAAGTCCCTTTACCTGCTTATCTGTCTGAAAATGAATTTTGATTGCTCATTACCGCGTATGATTATGAGTTAAACGACACCTTCATATTCAATTCGAATCGGTCTAGCCCTGCCCTTTACCCATAAAATAAGCTGGACAAGATTAATCGTGCTGTGTACAGTAGCAGCATGAAACCACAAAACCAAATAAAACGGACACTCACGCAACCAAAGGCTATCGAGTATATTTGTAA
>Ga0307990_1003139_pt1 | contig 12798 bp, 10 predicted proteins | sample EllFjometagen129_FD_203168 | JGI IMG/M metagenome (GOLD analysis project Ga0307990, IMG submission 203168) | Marine microbial communities from Ellis Fjord, Antarctic Ocean - #129 | ecosystem: Environmental > Aquatic > Marine > Unclassified | place: Southern Ocean | collected 2014-10-08
TCTAAACAACTCAGTGCGGTCTATGAGGCTGTTAGTGCTGGTAACATTACCAATCGTGCTACCGCAACTGCACATTGCGCTAAGGCAGTTTCGGCTTCTGCACAGAGCAGTATTAAAGGTATACCGGCAGTGCTGCTTGAAGTTATCGACGTTCAAGATCCTATTGCAATAGGAAACAACACTACTTATGTGATAACTGCTACAAACCAAGGATCGGCTGTTGCTACGAATGTTAAGATCGTTTGTGTTCTTGAAGAAAACCAGAGTTATGTATCAGCAACCGGCGCAACTTCAGGAACAGCTAAGGGAAGCGAAGTTACGTTTGCACCATTAGCCAGACTGGAGCCTAAGGCGAAGGCTACCTGGAGTCTTGTTGCTAAGGCACTTAAGCCTGGAGATGTACGTTTCAAAGTAATTATGGACGTAGATCAACTTGAAAGACCTGTCCAAGAGACGGAATCTACTTTCTTATATGAGCAATAACAAATCTGAGAAGTAAATTTAAAATAGGCAAATCGATGGCGTCAGCAAATATTGGCGTCATCGATTTGTTAGTGAATTAATGTTGGAAAGGATATTATAATACGGATATTTTATCAAGGTCTTAATACTCTGGCATAGGTTACAGCCGATGACAAAGATGTACAAGATGTTTTTGGCCAATCGGCCTCAGAAACCAAGGAGTTACTACAGACTATTTATCAATATCTTGCTGAGTACGAACTGAAGATAATCGCAGCGTTAGTGATTTTTATTGTTGGTAGATGGATCGCCAAGCTAGTATCTGGAATTATTCGAAAATTACTTGAACGTTCTTCAGTAGATGAAAAACTGGTTAATTTTCTCTCGCGTTTTGCGTATTTTGGTTTAATGATTTTCGTTGTAGTTGCCGCATTGGCTAAGCTCGGAGTGCAAACAGCCTCCATCATTGCAGTTGTAGGTGCGGCCGGTCTTGCAGTTGGATTGGCATTACAAGGTTCTTTGGCGAATTTTGCAGCTGGTATACTATTGCTGTTTTTTAAGCCTTTCAAAGTTGGGGATTTTGTCGAAGTTGGTTCGTGCAAAGGTACTATTAAAGATATTCATATTTTTAATACTGTACTGAATTCTCCTGATAATGTCCGTGTGATCGTTCCCAATGCACAAATTACTGGAGGTAATATTCATAACTACACCGTTAACGGCACAAGACGTGTTGATATGGTGGTCGGCGTTTCTTATGAAGATAATCTTGCAAAGGCAAAAGATATAATTTCCAGAGTAGTTTCTGCTGACAATAGAGTGCTTTCTGACCCTGAAACAACAATTGCTGTTTCAGAGCTTGGTGACAGCAGCGTAAATTTTGTGGTTAGGCCTTGGGTAAAAGCTTCTGATTACTGGTCAGTTCGTTTTGATCTGACTCAGAAAATCAAAGAAACATTAGATGCTGAGGGTATAACCATTCCATTCCCGCAGCGGGATATACACATCAAAGAAGGCAAATCGGCTGTTTAATATATTATCTTAATAATAAATAAGCCCGAAGTTTTTTATTTATCTAATCTCTTTCGGGCTTTTAAATTATTCAGCCAGAAAATAATCAGTATCTATTGTTACATCTTTTATAAAATCCAGGGTGCACGCATAGCTCTGTTGATCATTCGATTTGCTTCATCATCGTTAGTAAATCGTTCTCTTGCCGGATCCCATTTCAGTTTCCTGCCCAAAAGCATCGCAATATTGCCCAGATGACAAACAGTCGCTGAGCGATGACCTGTTTCAGCGCTGCAGATCGGGTCTTTTCTGGTTTCGATACATTCGAGGAAATTTTCTCGATGGTCATAGCTTTCATAAAGATGTATTTCATCCGGACCAATTTTAGAAGTGAGAATTTCAGGGTCACTTGCACTGATAGATTCTCTTGAAACGCGAATCCAACCATCCGTTCCTTCAAACATGACATCAGAACCACCCATTTTTGTATTGATCTCAACGCCGTTAGCATATCTGTATGTAAGTTTATTAACTTTGGTGCAGGTAGTAAATAACCCGGATTTTGGAAATTCACCGCTGCCCTGGATCTCTACCGGCCCAGAATCATCATGACCTGAACCCCATTGAGCGATATCAAAATGATGCGCTCCCCAGTTTGTCATCTGTCCGCCCGAATAATCAAGAATAAACCTGAAATCATAATGACAGCGTTGTTTATGATATGGAGCATAGGGCGCCGGGCCAAGCCACATATCATAATTAAAAGTCTTCGGCACCTCCATTGGCTTCCATGCAGGTTGGCAAAAGCAATTGTTACCCGGTATTTGAATGTGTATTTTTTTCAACTGCCCTATCCTGTTATTGCGAACTAACTCACAAGCATTACGAAAAAGGCCGCTCGATCTTTGATGCGAACCGGTCTGAAATACAGTTTTATATCTCTTTACAACATCTGCCAGTACACGGCCTTGACCAATAGTCAAAGTCAGAGGCTTTTCACAATAAATATCTTTGCCCGCTTTCGCAGCTGCTACCGAGATAGGGACATGCCAGTGATCAGGAGTACAAACAACAACAGCATCGATATCTTTGCGAGCCAGCACATCACGGTAATCCTCATAAGCATCGCAACCTTTATATTGAATAATATTTTTTTTGTTTGCGTAGAACTTTTCTACATTTCTCTTGGCCGGGGCCCTTCCGAGATCCCTTCCGGTATAATAGCCGCCGTATTGATTGCTTTCTTCTTCTACATCACAGACAGCAACAACCTGAACTTTTTCTTTAGGGAGGAAACCTTTGAGGTTCTGCATACCCATCCCTCCTACTCCAATAAATCCCAGATTGATTTTTTGACCTGGAGAATAAGCCCCCAGGACAGAAGCGGGGACAATAGAAGGAATCGTCAATGCGGAAGCTGCTAAGGTTGTCTTTTTCAAAAAATCACGTCTGCTAATCGAAAAACTCATTCTGTCAGTCATTGCAATTCCTAAATCATCAATTAATTATACCCTTCAGGGTAGTAAATGCCCGCAAATAAATCCATAACTTGTTATCTTTGAGTTATTTACCCGCGGATAAACGGAAAATTCAATTGGGATTAGTATAAAAACATAATCTACCAAAAGAATCGGCACTATTTAAACAAATATAATCTTAACCAAGGCGAAAAAATTAAAAACAAAACAACCGCTACTATTTCCTTGTGTTTATATTTCTTTTAACACCCCTGTTAGACTTGCTTGTCTTTTTGCCTACTTGAGACAAAACTTTAATTGCTTTATCCACATTAGCCACCTTTAAAACACCGGTGGTCTTACCGCCTTTAGCACCAGCAGTACAATAAGCGTAGGAAATATTTATGTGGCTCCTGGTAAGCTTCTCAGCAACTGTGGCAAGGGCGCCTGATTTATTATCAAGACTAACACAGAGAACATCTGTTTCGTTGTAAGGCATATTTAGTTTCGCCAGGACTTTTTTAGCCTTTTCAGGAGCGGAAAAGATCACCCTCATAACGCCATGCTCGATTGAATCCATCATGGTTATCGCAACAATATTGTTTTTGCTTTTTGCAAATTCGCCAAGAACCTGAGCCAACACACCAGGTTTATTAACCATAAATATTGAAAACTGTCGCGCGATCTGCATTTTCCTGTCCTTCCTCTAAAAAATTATCTTTTCTCCGTCGCTTCAATTGCAGCATTTCTATCAGGGAAAAAATCAAAAATCTTATCCAGATTTGTAATCCTGAATACTCTGTACAACTGTGGGTCAATGGCACTTATAACGATTTGCCCATCGAATTCTTTTAATCTTTTACGCATATCCAGAAGAACCCCCAACACCTGAGATGAAAAGAATTTTACCGCTTCAAAATCAAAAATCATCTTCGTTGGTTTTTGCTCTTCCACAAAATCCCTCAAAGTATCTGAAAGCTCAGATATCTGTTTTGAACTGCTTAGAGATGCAGCTTTAAAAACTACAACAGCACAGTTACCACTATATTCTATTTCAATAATTTCTTCTTCAGCCATATAAATTTAAAAAATAATAAAATAATCTCTTAGTAATGTATTGTCTCAAATTTCCTCATTTAAGTCGAGCATTTTCTGACATTTCCAACATGCCACAGTATGTCCGGGCTGTTTTTCTTCCAAATTCGGCTTCTTTTCCATACAAATACCCTCTGCCAACGGACATCTGGGTGCAAATAAACAGCCTTTTGGCAATTGCCCCCTGTTGTCGGTAAGCTCGCCTTTTATTTCAGATTTTACAGCAAAACGGGCAGACGTATCAACCTTGGGAATAGCAGACATCAGCAAACGTGTATATGGATGCAGAGGATTTTTATACAACTGCTCCGAGGCCGCCTTTTCTACGATTTGCCCCATATACATCACCGCCACAATATCACATAGAAATTCCACAACTGCCAGATCATGAGCGATAAAAAGATAAGTCAAACCAAATTTATCTTGCAGATCCTTGAGCAAGTTCAAAATCTGAGACTGAATTGACACATCTAATGCGCTTACAGGTTCATCACAAATAACCAATTTGGGCTCAAGTGCCAACGCCCTTGCAAGACCAACTCGCTGCCTTTGCCCACCTGAAAATTCATGAGGATAGCGATTCATATAAATTTCTGATAAGCCGACTTTTCTAAGCAGGTCAATCACTTTTTCTGTTAATTGACTTGATGATAATTTTTTATTTACTTTCAGAGGGTCGGCAATGATGTCACCGACGGTCATCCTCGGATTAAGTGAGCCATAAGGGTCCTGAAATACGATCGACATATCTTTACGAATTTGTCTCAGTGACATTTTGTCAGCAGAAAAAACATCTGTGCCGTCAAAAACCACCTTACCCGATGTTGCCTGAATAAGTCGAATAATACTTCTTGCAGCAGTTGTCTTGCCGCAACCGCTTTCGCCGACTAATCCAAGAGTTTGACCTTTTTCGATTTTAAAACTAACACCGTCAACCGCTTTAACATAGCCTATTGTCCGTCTGAACAAACCTTTCTTTATAGGAAAGTAAGTCCTTAAGTCATCAACCTCAAGTATATATTTATCAGTGTCACTCATAAATGTACTCAGTAATATACTGATCCCAATTAAATTTTCGCTATCGCGGCTCTTCGTGTTCCGTTTATCCGCGGGTATCCCGATGTATATCGGGATACTACCCTGAAGGGTATATTATTTCTATTCTTCATATCCAGCCGCTTTGAAACAAGCAACAAAATGACCATCAGAAACCTCTTTCAGTTCAGGCTCTTTGCTCTGGCATCGTCTATCAGTAATACCCAAAGGGCAACGCGGATGAAATTTACAACCCTTCGGGAAATCCAACGGATTAGCAACACTGCCGGCAATAGTATTGAGCCTTTGGCCTTTGAACCCAAGACTCGGCAATGATTTTAAAAGCCCCTGAGTATATGGATGCAAAGGCTCAGCAAAAAGGGTTTTGGCGTCGGCGGTTTCAACAATTCCGGACGCATACATTACCGCAACATCGTCAGCTCTTTCAGCAACAACACCAAGATCATGCGTTATCAGAAAAATACTCATATTATTCTGCTTCTGAAGGCCGTCCATCAAATCGAGTATCTGCGCTTGTATAGTAACATCTAAAGCAGTCGTCGGCTCATCTGCTATCAGCAGATCAGGCTCACAGCTCACCGCCATCGCGATCATAACTCTCTGTCTCATCCCTCCGCTCATCTGGTGCGGATATTCATCAACCCTCTGGGCAGGATCAGCTATACCAACCTTATCTAAAACCTCAATCGCATCAGCTCTTGCTTGCGCCGATGTTTTTTTCTGGTGCAGTTTCAAAACTTCGATTATCTGATTGCCAACTGTAAATACCGGATTCAGGCTCGTCATAGGCTCCTGAAATATCATAGCGATCCGGTCACCACGAATCTGCCTCATCTGTTTGCCTGAAAGAGACCGCAAATCTTTGCCTCTGAAAATAATCTCACCCGAAACGATCTTACCAGGCGGGTAAGGCACAAGCTTCATAATAGACAAAGCAGTAACACTTTTGCCGCAGCCGCTCTCACCGACAAGAGCAAAAGTTTTGCCTTTTTTTATAGAAAAGCCAACCTGCTGAACCGCTTTGGCTTTGCCTTGTTCGGTGTAGAAATGCGTTGAAAGCCCTTTCACCGATAATAAAATTTCATTGTTTTCACCCATCTTATTACTGCATCCTCAACTTAGGATCGAGAGAATCTCTCAAAGCATCACCAAAAATATTCAAAGCCAGAGATATAAAAAAGATCGCGACTGTTGCCGCCGCCATCTGCCACCACACCCCTCTGGCAAGTTCGATCCTCGCGTCATTTATCATCGCACCCCAGCTCGGCTTATCAGCTTCACCCAGGCCTAAGAAACTCAATATCACTTCCGCATGTATGAAACTAACGAACCTCAATGAAAAATCAATTATGACAAGGTGAAAAACGTTGGGCAGCAGTTGCTTAAAAATAATCCTGGCGTTGCTGCTCCCGTAAGACCTCGCCGCCAGAACATATTCCCTGTCTTTATGCTTAATAATTTCTCCCCGGATCAATCTGCATATCCCAACCCAGCTTGTAAGCCCTATCGCTAAGTAAACCGTCACCATCCCAGTCAGTCTAAAACCAAACAACGTCCTGTCACGCAAAACTACCGCAAAAGCAAGTATCAGAAGAATATACGGAATCGAACTCAACGTCGAATAAATCCAGACGATTATTTCATCGACCACGCCGCGAAAATAACCAGCTATCGCCCCCAGTGGCACACCTATCAATATGCTTATCAAAGAAGCACATAACGCAACAGTGATAGATGTCTTTGCGCCGTAGATAGTTTTTCGTAAAACAGACTGGCCAAAAATATCCGTACCAAAAACATACTTCACATCTGGCGGCTGATAACTTGGTCCAACCTCTTCGGTCCACATCACAGCTCTGATTTGCCAATTAAAAAATTCAGCAACATAGACAAAAGCTGTCACCGCAAAATACGCAAGTATTATTACCAGACAAACCATGGCAAACTTCCTGTGTTTGAGCCTTCTCAGACCGTCCTTCCACAGGCTTGTGCCTTTAACTGCTACTATCTTTTTATCTTTTACAACATCAGTCAAGTGAAACCCTCGGATCAACTAAAGCATAACAGATGTCTGTTGTGAGATTGAATAAAACAAAAAGTATCGCGCTGATATATGTCATCGCGTTTATAATAAAGTAATCCCTCGAGCCGATAGCCTCTATCATAAGATAACCCAGCCCCGGAATGCCGAAAAACCTCTCCAACAGCAGCGAACCAAGAAATAAATACGGTATCGCCAGAACAACCCTTGTAATGATCGGGATCATTGCATTTTTAAGCACATGTTTAAAAAGCACTTTTCGCGTACTAAGACCCTTGGCAAAAGCTGTCCGCACATAGTCGCTTTTCATCTCATCGAGCATAACCGTTCTGTAAAATCTCAAATTACTGCCGATGCCCGTTACGATCCCTATCAATACCGGAAGTGCGGCATATTCATACAGACTAAGGCCCGGCGTATAATAAATAGGGAAAAAGCCCCACTTATACGCAAAGAAATACTGACCAAACAAAATAAAACTAAGATACGGAATACTCATCCCCGCCACACAGATAAACAGCGTCAAACTATCCCACGCTGAGCCTCTGACAAATGCAACCAGCAAAGCTAAACTTACCGATATGAACACAACCCCAAAGAACATAGGCACTGTTATCGAAAGCGAAGGGGCTATCCCCCTTTTTATTTTGTCTATAACAGGTTCACGATCCCTGGCTCTGCCGAAGTCAAACACCAAAGCATTTTTGAAATGGTTAACGAACTGACTGTCCAATGACAAAAACAAAGGCTTATCCAGACCATACTCATGACGAATCTCATCTATGGTTTCCTGAGTTGCATTTTTGCCCGCTATCTCAAGTGAGATGTCACCGCCTACCAAATTAAATAAAACAAAGGTAAGCAGCAGAACGCCTGCGACTATAGGCACCGTATAAAAAAGTCTTCTGATTATATAAGCTGTCATTTAACTTTCTTCAGAAATTGTTTATAGTTGGCTCTCTCGGCGCAATCAAGCCTGCGATACTTCGCCAGACCATACTGAAACACATGAGGCTTATAATTCTTATACCAGCTATGTTTTAAAACATAAGAAACCCGATGATTTATAAATACTGCCGGACAATCATCCATTACTACCATTTCCATCCGTCTGTAAAGCTCTCTTCTTTCGCCGCTATCCGGCATAACTTCAACTTGCTCGAAAAGCTTATCAAACTGCGGATTATAATAATTAAAACTTTTTGTACCAGCTTTCCAATAAGGGCTATAAAAGATCTCCAGAAAATCCCTCGCATCAGGAACTGTAGCTATCCACCCAGAAACAAACATCTGCAAACTTTTGCTGTTTTTCTTTTCCAGGTATGTAGGCCAATCCATATATAACATCTCAACTTCCAAGCCGACATCGTTAAAACACTTTTTCAAGAATTGTCCCATCTGACGATAAGACGTACCTGTCCCCGGCATCCCAAGTTTCAACAAAGGGATTTTACCTTTATTAATTATCTCAGCTTCTTCAATGAGCTGCTTTGCCTTTTCATTACTATATTCAGCATAGCCTTTCTTTTTGATCTCAGGATTATAACTTGCCATCAAAGGAGGCAAAAAGCCATCAGCTACAATATTTCTGTTATTAGAAAATAAATCTATAAAACGCTTTCGGTCAACCGCATAGCTTATCGCCCTTCTCAAAGGCTTATTATTACCGAGCAACTGGTCTTCCATATTAAAACCAACAAAATAAGTCGATGGGTCCGAGAACTTCTCAAGCCTGATATTAAGAGCTTCCATCTGATCTGTCAGCTCCATACTACTATCTATAGCCTCACCGAAATTATCCTTTGGTATCGCCTTAGAATCGATTTGACCATTCATGAATAACAGCCAGGCTGGCTGCTGCTCGGCAATAATACTCCAGGTAATACCATCAACAAAAGGCATAGGCTTTCCAGCATCGTCAAGATAGCCCGCTTCCTCATCACCGGGCTCACCTTCGCTCGGATATAGCTCCCCCCTGAATTTCGGATTTCGAACCAATTCAATATAGCTGCCCCGATGCCATGTTTTCAACTTGAAAGGCCCGGTCCCCACAGGATGAGCAATAATATCTTTGCCATACATATCATCAGCTTCTTTGGCGATAGCAGTTGTAGATGGATCAGTTAAAATATAAATAAACTGAGGCCATCTCCTTTTAAATTTGATTACCAGGGTATAGTCATCAACAGCTTTAAGCCCCTCCACCTGCCAGCTGTAATCAACTTCATCTCTGGTTTTACAGGTCTTGGTATATTCTCTGAACTCATCTAAACCTAAGATCTTATTATCAAACATGGACCAGTTCTGACTTATATTTTTAATGTTGGCGATTCGCTTGAGAGCATAAATAAAATCTTCCGCTACAAGTTCCCGCCCCCTGCCATCAGGAAAACACTTATCATCATGAAACAAAACCCCCTGTTTGATTTTGATAGTATAAGTTAAGCCATCGTCACTTATAATCGGCATGGATTCCGCCAATAAAGGAATTGCCTCGTAAGGCCTTTTCAAATAATGATACTGATATAGCGTTTCAAATATATTGCCCGCTACGACTCCCGAGCTCCAATCCCTCATATTCGCAGGATCAAGACCAGTTATCTTACCCGTTAACGCGGTGTGGATTACATTATCACTGCTGGTTTGCTCGCCGTCATCTTTGCCGCAACCAACAATTAAAAACAGACAACTACTCAATATTGTGATAAATAAGAAAACTTTTTTTAACATTCTGCTCCTTCATCATGCCAGTAATCCGTGCGCAGATTCTGCATAGCTTGTCACCGCTGCAAAAATCAGCAGTTTTCAACATCCATGTCGCTATGTTTTATAAGTTCTATTTGACCTTGAGTTCTAAAGGCTTAGCCCCACCTGGTACATAATCGAACTTCATCTTAACCGCCAACTCACCTTTTTGCCCGTCAGCGTCAAACAGCCTTGTATACTCTTTTTTCAGAGCATCTATTTTACTACCCTCAACTGCCTTTTTAATTACCGACTGCCTGAGCCCCAAAGCCTTAGTCATACAGGTTTGTTCAATTTCGATCATAACTGAAGCAAGATTACTTTTTTGCTTACCGGTTAAGATTGCCTGGCCCTTAATATACCTCTGCATAACATAAGAAAAAAGCTGACCAAATTTCTGGGCGTAGATTTTTTTCGTTGTATTCCTGACATATATATCAAAAAGCGAATTTAGCAAAGCCGCGTCAATAAGCTCATTATCAACTTTCCAACCGGCATACTTACCAATCCTTCTGTCTGCGATAGCCAGCAGCATTTCATTGCCGGCTGTAGATTTTATCTTAGATGCAAAATTCACAATCGCTGCCAGCGAGTCCATATCACCATCGGCAATCAAGTCATTGAGCAGCTTAGTGGCTTTAGCCGCAAATATTGGATTTGAAGATGAATTAAACTTGTTCACCATAAACTGATTAGTGACACACTTTACCGCCCAGTAACGAACAACAGCATTGCTGCTTTTCAAATACCCCATTGCATAATCCGTTAATTTCTCATCCTGCAAAGATTCGACAAGGATCAAAAGGTTAGCCGTTATGGTCACACTGTTTTTTTCAGGCACCAAAGACTGAGCTTTTTTAAATGCATCAGGAATACACTTATTCAGACTGTCAAAAAAAACTTCTTTATACTGATCACCCGATTGGGCCTGGTTTCGGGATATAATAGAATTGCGTACGTTGCTCAGCACTGTAAAATCTTCCGCCGCCAAAAGCTCATCTATCGATTCAGCAATAAACCCCTCTATAACCGCAAAATCACTGTTGTTCAATACTCCCTTTTCCCGAATCTTATCAATATCGCGAGTGTTAACTGCAAACAAAACAGAACCAAACACCAAAACCGTAAAGATACAACCTGATATATATTTTTTCGTCACAAGAAAGCCCCAAAGTAAGATTTTAACATACTGATCGCAATTGAATTTTACCGTTTATCCGCGGGTAAATAATCCAAAAATAACAAGCTACGGATTTATTCGCGGTCCCGATATATCGGGATACTACCCTAAAGGGTATAAATCCAGTAATCATTGCCACTTACAGTAACCTCAAAAGCAAACTATGTCAAGTTAAATACTGTTTTGAGGCATAGCTAACTTAAATCTCGTCTATGGGTCAACATTTCTTTAAAATAATTAACACAACTATTGTAAATTAAATTCCGTAAGACTACATTATAGTATAATATTTTTTCAGCAGGCAAGGGAAGATTATGCAAAACCAGGTTCCAAAACTCCAGAGGCAGGGCCCATTAAGGCTGATAATGAAAAAACAGCCGCCGATGGTAACTGACGCTTATATTTATGCCTCGCAGAAGATTAATCTGGAACCTGACGCAATCAAACAACTCTACAACGCTGCCTGTTTGCCCCCTGTAAAGCAAATCCTCGCAACCCCCGATATCCACGTTGGTTTTGGTGTGCCGATAGGATGCGTACTGGCGATGGAAAACGCTATAATGCCCCCTGCTGTCGGATACGACATCAATTGCGGCATGAGCATGTTGACAACCGGTTTTTTCAAAGATCAGATAGATCTAAACGCCGTCTCAAAAGCTCTTGCGAGAAATATACCTCTCGGCGAAGGTAAAACAAACCTTAATCTGAGCAGAAAAAACTTTGAATCAACTATCATCGGCGGGGTTCCTTCGATTAAGACTATCTCAGAAAAATCTAACCATTACGCATTTAATAATTTTGATGATGCCCAATTTCAGCAGGACTTGCAGCATATCGAAGAGCAAGGCCAAATGCCCACAGATTTTAGGGCTGTGCCTGCGATAGCTGTTGAAAAAAGTTCTTCGCAGCTCGGCACTCTCGGAGGAGGCAATCATTTTATTGAAATCCAGTATGTTGATGAAATACTTGACAAACATCTCGCTGAGCAATTCGACCTGTCTGAAAACCAGATCACAATAATGATACATTCCGGCTCAAGACGTTTTGGTTATGAGATTGCTGACCACTATATGAACGTGGCTGCAAATCAGCCTTACTGCACAGATTTAAATAAAATGCTCGCATATATCAAAACAGAGACCAGAGATGGACAAAATTATATTTCAGCAATGCACGCAGCTGCAAATTTCGGTTTTATAAACAGGTACATGATGACTTTGATAACAAGGCAGTGTTTTAACGATATTTTCGGACATACTGAAATTAAACTCATCTACGATATTACCCATAATATCGCCAAGCTGGAAAACCACCAGAACAAGCAATTATGGATACATCGCAAAGGAGCAACCAGGGCTTTCGGCCCGGAAAGGATGAAAAACACCCCTTTCGCCAGGACAGGCCAACCGGTTATAACCCCCGGTTCAATGGGCACAGCAAGCTTTTTATTGGCAGCCACCGATAGCAACCAGCAGTCTTTATGCTCCGTAAATCATGGTGCAGGAAGGGTTCTGAGCCGATCAGCAGCTATGGGAAAGAGAAAAAGAGGTAAAATTATTACACCGCCGGCAATAACTGACGACCAATTTAAAAGGAGTATGAAAGGCATCAAGCTAATAACAGCTAATCAAAGCAAAATCAAAGAAGAAGCCCCGGACGCCTATAAAAACATCGATCACGTCATAGAAATCGTCGCAGGCTGTAAATGGGCAATTCCGGTAGCAAAAATGAGACCTCTGGTCGTACTAAAA
>Ga0307990_1003140_pt1 | contig 12797 bp, 7 predicted proteins | sample EllFjometagen129_FD_203168 | JGI IMG/M metagenome (GOLD analysis project Ga0307990, IMG submission 203168) | Marine microbial communities from Ellis Fjord, Antarctic Ocean - #129 | ecosystem: Environmental > Aquatic > Marine > Unclassified | place: Southern Ocean | collected 2014-10-08
CGCTGAAGTTATAATTGGCCCGGCTACCTTTCGCGGCAACAGCACCAATTGGCGAAACCTCCTGTCAAACAGTAGCGAGAGGATCCGCTGGGTCTTCGCAAGAGATCCAGTGAGCTTTGAGAATCTTAAGGACGAGGTTGTGTCAGGTGGGATTGAGATCGGACTATCCCATGATCCCGCTATTCATCTATGCCAGAGCGATTGGCTACGGCGCATTAGATTGGCAGCGACTGATGAGTATGTGCTAGTGTCAATGCGCGATGATGCCAAGTTCCCGGGAGCACTCGGAAGAGCATTGTGGTGGATCAAATGCCTATGTCCCCGAAGGTATGAAAACATTATGAGTAGGTTGATGGGCGAGTACGGTGCCAAGCGAAATTCGAAACGGGTGGCTAGATCACTCCTTGGGAGTCCTCGAATCCATATCGAGGATGTCTCCAAGAATAACTTCGAGTATTTTGTTGACCGAATACGAAGAGCGAGCGTTGTGCATACAAACCGTCTTCATGGGATGATACTCGCTGTGTTGCTCGGAAAGCCGGTGGTTGCGTATCCTACTACATTTCGCAAGCTTGAGGATGTCTTTGAGCATAGTCTTCGGTCAATCGAAGGTGTAAATGTGCGGTTTGCCAAAATTCCATGAGTTGGGTGCTGCCCCCGCTTCATATATAGCCAGCAGGACCAGTGTTGTTCCGATAGGCTCTCCTTCCGAGACCACCATTGCTGTTCCGTTTGTCCACGAGCTAATTCCAAGAATAGAGACGCGGTGACGATGACTGAGCACCTGAAGGTCCTTATTTCGGCGTTCGCCTGTAGTCCTTCCAAGGGCTCTGAAGAGGGCGTTGGATGGGGCTGGGTCAATGCGATCGCCCAGCATGTCGACGTGTGGGTGATCACGTCCGATCGGCATCGCGTTCAGATCGAAGGCGAAATAGAAAAGACCCCTGGCCGATACTCCCGCATCAAGTTTCTCTTTGTGCCATGGCATTGCCCGGCATGGCTGGATCAGGTCTGGCCGCCGACATGGCTGGCCTACTACCGGCAGTGGCAGAAGAAAGCCTACCATCACGCCCAGGCCCTTCAGAAGGAGGTCGGGTTTGACCTTGTCCACCTGGTGACCTACGTGGGTTTTCGCGTGCCGGGCCACTTGTGGAAACTAGATGTGCCTTTCGTGTGGGGGCCTATCGGAGGCCTGGACAACACCCCTTGGCGATTGCTGCCGATGCTGGGCCTGAGAGGCTGCGTGTATTTTGCCGCGAGGAACATCATTAATTCGCTGCACAAGCGATTCCTTCGGCTGCCTAAGAAGGCTTTTGCCAAGGCGGCCGGCAATGGCGCGATCATCGCGGCCACCAGCAGCATTCAGCGGGAGATCAAAAAGTGTTATGGCGTTGACAGCCAGGTAATCTGTGAGGTTGGCCCCCCGCCGGATGTGGCGGCGGACATCACCATCCGATTACCCGGCGAACCACTGAGGATCGCATGGAGTGGCTTGCACCAGCCAGCCAAGGCCCTGCCACTGCTGCTACGTGCCTTGGCCCAGTTGCCGCCGGATGTGGACTGGCGGCTGGACATCCTCGGCAGAGGCGAATGCACAGTTGCCTGGAAGAAATTGGCCTGCCGCCTCGGCTTGGACAACCGTTGCACGTGGCACGGCTGGGAACCCCGCAATGACGCCGTGAAGATGATGCACAGTTCGCATGTATTCGTGATCACCAGCATCAAGGATCTCACATCTACTGTCCTGCTGGAGGCCCTCTCCCAAGGCGTACCCGTGATCTGCTTTGATTTTTCGGGTTTCAGTGACGTCGTCGACGAAACGTGTGGGATCAAGATTCCCTTGGGACCTGCCAAACATCTCAGTCAGGAGATCCAGAAAGCTCTTGTATCCCTTTGGACCGATGAAGGCAAGAGGCGGGATATGGCCGGGAGATGTGGATGCCGTCTGCAACGGTTTGCCTGGGAGAAGAAGGCGAGTTTGCTTGAGAGCCTTTATCGGAAGCAGGTCCCTGACAAAGACGACCGGAGCCTGGACGCATTGACCGGCTTCGTGACGGCCGCACGGGCAGAAGGAATGCTGCAATGAAAGCGAAGAAGCTCACTGTGGTGCTTCCGGTCTTCAACGCCCTGCCGTACCTTCCCGAAGCCGTGGAGAGTATCCTTGGGCAGACCTTCTCTGACTTCGAGTTTCTAATCATTAACGATGGGTCTGAGGATGGGTCGGCGAAGTACCTCGCGACGCTGACGGACCTGCGGGTCAAGGTGGTCAGCCAATCCAACCGTGGCCTTGGGGCGACGCTGAATCGCGCGATTGAATTGTGCCAGACTCCGTACCTTGCCCGCATGGATGCGGATGACATCTCATTGCCCGATCGACTGGCATGTCAGATGGCATACCTGAAGGCTCACCCCGAGGTCGTCATGCTCGGCACGCATGTGCGTTTCTTTTCAGGAAACAGGCAGTTTTCCGGCCCTGCCAAGCCGCTTGAACATGATGAAATCCGCCGAGCGCTGCTTTGCGGTCAGGCGGCCGTATGTCACGGGTCGTGTGTGTTTTCTGTTGAAGAATTGCGCGCGGCGGGGGGCTATCGTATTGACCGGGCGGGGCAAGACATAGACCTGTTTCTGCGGATGTCAGAGGTCGGACCAGTGGCGAATCTGCCGGAGATACTGTATCGCATCCGAGTTCACGGGGAGTCTGTCTGCTCGAAGTCTGCAGATCAGGTTCAGATGTGGCGAACCTATGCTGTGCGGTGCGCCCATTGCCGGGATGCTGGGCAGGCCGAGCCCACCGCGGATGAGTTTCGGGTTCAGTGGGGTCGTCGTGGCCCGTGGCGGAGGATGCTCAACGGCGTGGATGTCTGGTCGACGCGGCAGTATCGTCGAGCCATGGTGGACTTGGGCGCTGGTGCGGCACTGCGGGGAAACGCCAGGCTGGCCGTGGCGGCGATATGCAGGCCGGGTGGAACAATGAGGCGGCTGAAAGCAGCCCTTGGCTTCAACGGCAGCAGGCAGGTGCAGCAGTGATTGTTAATGCCGACGACCTTGGATATAGCAGCGCCGTCAATAGGGCGGTCGTTGAGTCTATGGTGGATGGCCTTTGCACCCACGCCACCATCATGGCGAACATGCCAGGTTTTGAAGAAGCCTGTGAGCTTGTCCATAGCAACGGGTTGGCAGACAGGGTGGGTGTTCACCTTGTGCTTACGGAGGGTGTTCCGCTTACCGCAGACTTGAAGCGATGCCGTCGATTCTGTGACCCCGATGGCCGGTTCTGCCTGGCGCGTAGTAAGCGCATAATGTTTCTCGAGCGTGGCGAGCGTGAAGCCATCCGCAAAGAACTAGATGGGCAAATTGCCCGATGTCGAGCCGAAGGGCTCAATCCTGAACATGCCGACTCCCACCGCCATGCCCACGAAGAATGGGCAATAGCGACCGAAGTCATCGGAATATGCCGAAGCGATGGAATTCGATGGCTCCGACTTGCCCGCAATATTGGAAGGTCGACAGGGGTTTTGCGAGCAGCATATCGGCGCATGGTCAACTACCGTATAAGCAGGGCGGGCCTGGCCCGGGCTGAGTATTTTGGTTCTTGGGAGGATTGGGAGTTTGCCATTCGGCAAGGCATCCGACCCGTAGGCGAAATCGAAATAATGGTTCACCCGCAATACGTGGAAAATGAGATTCTGGTCGATGCCACCTGTGGCAAGAATTTGGCCGAGATTTTGGAGGCCGCAGTGAGCGGCTGACTGGTTTTCGTGGTGAAATGACGGTGATTCGTGTGATTCCGAGTACTGGCCCGATGGTTTTCGATGGGTCAAAGGGCACTTTTCGAGCGTTTTTGGCGCCTTGGGGAGTGCTGTGGATAGCGATTTGGTTCTCCATCAACACCGGGCCGTGGGCACTTAAGCACACTCCGTATGGCGTTTTGGGCTGGCTGCATGCGATTCGGGCAACATTTCCGCTGCTGATCGCGACCGGGTGCGCGGCACTTGCGCTGTCGAAGGGGTCGAATGTGGCGCGAACGTACCCCGGGCCGTTGAAACTATGGCTTGCGTATGGGGTTATCGGGCTTCTGGCGAGCGCGATTATGTCGCCAAGGCCGGTGGATGCGGTATACTGGGCGGTGACATACCTGGCCGGCTTTGGTGTGATCGCGCTGATTTCGACCAGCCGGGACCCCCTGAAGGACTGTCTGACGCTTAACAAACTCACCTGGATCATCACCACGGCGTTCCTTTTGACGATGGTTGTGCTGGCCAGGGACACGCTGGTGCGGGGATCGGGGTGGGAAATGAGTGGCTACGGCGTCGTAAACAGGACGCCGCAAGTGGCTGGCATGGCGATGTCGCGCTCATCGGGGTTGGCCCGCTTCGCGGCCGTGCCTGGAATAGTGGCTTTTGTGATGCTTTGGGGGGCAAAAGGTGTGCGAAAGGTGCTGTGGGCCGTGCCTTTTGCGGGTTCGCTGTTCCTGATCTACATCATGCAATCGCGCGGGGCGATCTTCGCCTTCGCGGGCTCGCTGGCCTTCGTGGTGTGGTTTCTGAGCCCCCGGACGCGCGCGGTTGGGATCGTCGCAATTGCAGTGTTGGCAATAGCTTTCGTGATCAACGCGATCCCGGAGGAGCTCATCTCGCACCTGACCCGCGGGCAGAATGTTCAGGAAATGGAGACCATGACCGGCCGGACGAGGGCCTGGGCGAACGCCTGGGAGCAGATTGTCCAGAGCCCGCTGTGGGGATGGGGCTTCCAGGCGGACCGCATGCTGATCGGTGAGCACGTTCACAATACATACATGTATGCCCTTATGACAGGGGGATTTGCGGGCGCTGGGCTTTTTGTCGCGGGGCTGGTTTGGGCATGGGTGCTGATGTTCCGCGCCCTGAGAAGCCGCATCGCCGAGGCGTTCGGCCAGAAGCGCATCCTGATCCAGGCCGGTGGGATCCTGGCGTTTTTCACCATTCGCAGTATTCCGGAGGTCTGCGGCGCTATGTTCAGCGTGGACCTGATGGTTATGTTGCCAATCCTGGCCTATGTGAGCCTCCTGTGCCGTCGTATCGGCCCGCGAAACCCGCGAGCTATGGGGGCAGGATAGCGTGAGGAATCCAGCCAGCCCGAATCGCCGGTGGCCTGTGCCGAAACGGATGTGGTCGCGTTAGCCGGCATGCGTTTTTCGCGGAGTTATTGCAGACATTGAAACCGCACAAGTACAATAATGGATGGCGTTTATACATTCGGCTGGCGCTGGCGGGTCTCGCTGTCGCATGCCTGCTCGCGGTGAGCCACGGCGATCGCTTCAGGTCCGCCTGGCTCTGGCGGCTGGTCGGCGATAAGGTGCCCCATGTGGTTGCATATGCGGTACTTGCGGCACTCATGGTCCTTCTGGGGGTCAGAGGGCGATTGGGCGTTGCAGTGCTCGTGGTAGTCGCATCCGTAGATGAGCTGACTCAGCCCTGGTTCGGCCGGTCTTGCACGCTCGGCGACTGGGTGACGGACTTGGCCGCAATCCTTGGTGTTTACACCCTTTACGCATTGCTGCGATTCGCCATGCGACGCGGTTCGGCACGGACGCCCCAGCCATTGGACCGTTAGGTCCTTCTGTATGAGCAACCTATTAGCCCAGGTCAAGGCCCGCATGTGGAGTTTGCGGTAAACAATGAATACTACTGATGGAGCGAAGCGTTCGGCCGTGCTTGCGGCCCCAGACCGGATCAGAGGGCAACGTTGGCCTGCGCCGATCGCAGCATGGCTGGTAATCCTTGCCTGCCTTACCTTTACGTTTGGCAAGGCGTTCTGGTGCATGTGGGTCTATCATTGGTTTCCCGCGTGGGGCCGTAGCGGTTTGGGCCTTTACGACCGGCTGGTCGAAGGGGAGAGCTATTACACCCACGCGCCCTTGGTTCCCATCTTCAGTCTTGGAATGGGCTACCTGCTGGTCAGGTACGCGAAGATTTCCATTCGGCCCAGGCCGATTCTTGGCGGCCTTGTCCTGGCGGTCAGCCTTCTGGTGCAACTGGCGGCCTGTTTCGTGGGCGTTCAGTTCGTGCAAGGCTTCGCCTTCATTGGCGTGGTCGTTGGCCTTGTCCTTCTGCTTTGGGGAGCTAACGCCTTGCGCAGGCTGTGGTTCCCGATAGCGATGCTGCTGTTCATGATGCCGCTTCCGCCGATGGCCATAGCCCAGTTGAACTTCAGGCTCAAGATGGTGGCGGCAGACTGGGGCGTTGCCATCGCCAGCGCGGCCGGGATGCCCGTTGAGCGCCTGGGGGCTAAGCTTCTTATCGGCGCGCACAAGGAGATGGTTGTCGGCAATGTTTGCAGTGGGCTGCGGACCCTGATCAGCCTCTTGGGATTCGGTGCAGTCTACGTGTATATATGCAAGCTTCGCGGGTGGTGGCGGGCGGGCTTGTTTGCTGCCACACTTCCTGTTGCCATCGTGAGCAATTGCATCCGAATCACGAGCCTGATCGTGGTGGCCTATCTGTGGGATGTGAAGACGGCAACGGGCGTCTTTCACGACATTTCGGGTTTCCTGGTCTTCGTCTCGGCCTTCCTCTTGATGTTCGGGATGGAGCATGTGATTCTCTGGGCCCGGGCTGCCGTGGGCAGGCCTGCCAAGATTGTCGAAATCCTGGATGGGATGCAGCGCAACGATGATCGAGGCCAGCTGCGCAGGCTTGCCCAGACCGCGGCTGGCTGGCCTGGAATCGTGGCCATAATCATTCTTGCGCTGTCATCGGCCGGCGTGTATCGGATTTCAGGCGGCGCAACTCAAACCACGAGCACATCCGTGATACGCGAAGGGATTCCATCCACCCTTCTGGCAGGTTCGCATGAGTATTCCAGCCAGGATACCGAACTGGACGAGACAACTCTCACTATCCTTCAGACCAGCGACTACGTTATGAGACGGTATGAGGCCCAGGGGTCGGAGCCGGTAGACCTGTGCATCACATACAGCCAGGGCAACCGCCGTGGAAGCCATCCCCCTGACGTCTGTCTGGAGGGGGGAGGGGCCAGCATCATCTCCAGGGCCGATGTCGTCCTGCCGAAATCGGAAGATCAAGAGGCCTTGCCATGCAGGGAGCTCATACTGCAAAAGGGCGGCGAATCGGAGTACTACTTGTATATTTACCTGTATTCCTGTCGCTGTGAGGCGTCTTACACTTCAAACTGGTACTGGCAGCAGGTGGCAATCATGGGTGGTATGCTGCTAGGTGACAAGGCCAGCGGGGCGCTTATTCGAATCTCGATCCCCATTGTCGACAATGATCTGCCGGCCTCAAGGCAGCAGTCCAGCGAATTCATGCGGACCATTATCCCCCATGTTACCGCAGCTGTCCGTAAGGCCCAACAGTGATCCTCAACCGTCAGCTTGCCGCTGGGCCTTATTGGATAAATCCGTATTTCCAAGATATGGGGCAAGATCATATCTCATAATGACTGCGTACAAGTTGTGGGGGTGGCTATCAATAAAGTGAGCGGGAAGCCCTGTAAAGGGACAAGTTAACGGCCTTGAATCTGCGCACTGAAACAATCAACACAGGTGGAGTTGATCGGCGATCAGTCGTTCTGGCGAGTCACACGTGGTCGGTTGTCGACTGGTCGCCAGTTATGATAGGGGCAATGTGTGTTGGACAGATCGGGGCGCGGCAGTTGTTTCTTCGCGGGCTCTTTTGCGCATGAAAATACCTGAAAGTATAAACCGGCCTCCACTGTGTGGGCAGACGGAATCAGACAGCCAATCAACGTAATAGAAAGGACAGTTATCATGAATAAGACCGATCGTATCGTCATTGCCGGAGCCGGCGGATTTATCGCAGGCAGCATGGTCAGTCGCCTGGCCGGGGAGGGATTTACCAATATCTGCGCCGTGGACATCAAGCCCATCGAGCAGTGGTACCAGACCACCGAAGGCGTGGAAAACGTCTCGGACTGCGACCTCAAGGAAAAGGACAACTGCTACGGCGTCGCCAAGGATGCCGTGGAGATCCACAACTTCGCCGCCGACATGGGCGGCATGGGATTCATCGAAAGCCACAAGGCCGAGTGCATGCTCTCGGTGCTCATCAACACCCATTTGCTCATGGCTGCCAGAGACGTCGGCAAGGTCCAGCGGTACTTCTACGCCTCCAGCGCCTGCGCGTACAACACCACGCTTCAGAAGGATACGTCGGTGACTGCGCTGAAGGAATCGGACGCCTATCCCGCCATGGCCGAGGACGGCTACGGGTGGGAGAAGCTCTTCAGCGAGCGCATGTGCAGGCACTTCCGCGAGGACTACGGCATCGAGACGCGGGTGGCGCGTTTCCATAATGTCTACGGCCCGTTCGGCACCTGGGACGGCGGACGCGAAAAAGCCCCCGCCGCGATCAGCCGGAAGGTCATCGACGCACTGGACAAGGGCAACGACCAGATCGAGATCTGGGGCGACGGCGAGCAGACGCGATCGTTCATGTACATCGACGATTGTCTCGAAGGCGTCCTCAAGCTCACCCGCAGCGACCACGCCGATCCGATCAACATCGGCTCGTCCGAGCTGGTGAGCATCAACACGCTGGTCGATATCGTCGAGAATATCGCCTCGGTCAAGCTCAATCGCAACTACAAGCTCGACGCGCCCAAGGGCGTTCGTGGCCGCAACAGCGACAACACGCTCATCAAGCAGGTCTTCGGCTGGGAGCCCTCCCTGCCGCTCCGCGAAGGCATGGTCAAGAACTACGACTGGATCAAGACCCAGTACGAGGCCCGCAAGGCCGGCGAAACAGTTGTCGAGTAACGCATGGTGGCCAAGGCCACAAGTATAGCCCAAGGCGGATTCTCAGCGGGCCGTTTGTCTTTTCGGGGGGTAGGGGAAGATACTGCCGTCTTGACACTATTATCCTCTCGAACTGAGATGGGAATCCCGACGTACTGGAGAGACTGATGATAACGCGTAGGAAGATATGGGTATTCCTGCTGGCCTCGATCGTTGTCCTGATCGCGATCGGCGCTGGGTTGTTTTGGTTCTACCAAAACACTGGCAGCAGGCTTCTGGAGAAGGCCAACACGGCGATCCGGGCCAACCGGACCGACCGTGCACTTGACTTGGCAGGAAAGTACATCCAGGACAGGCCCGACAACTGGCAGGGCTACTATACGCAGGCGCAGGCTTACCTCGCCTCGGCCAGGTATGACCAGGCCCGGGAGTCGCTTCAGCGGGCGGCTAAGGCAAGTCCCAAAGAGGTGTCGGTGGGGCTGTTGCTGGTCGAAACGTACCGAGTGCCCGCTCGAAGGGCCTCGGCATCCAGGGATATCCCATCGCTGCGAGAATCCATTGATGGGTACGCCACCGCCGCCGAGGCCCTGGGGAAGATCCATGCACCCGAGGGACCCAAGGCGATCGATGTCCAGGTCCAGGCCGGCATGGTGGCGATCGAAACCGCGAGGGTCATGGAAAGCCTGGCCGCCCGCCTTGAGAAAGCCGCACTGAGCGCCGAGGCCAAGCGGGACACCGCCACGCGGGATTCGCTTCGTGATGAAGTTAAGGAGGTTCGGGCTAGCGCGTCCGACGCCCGGGACCAGGCCAAGAATTTTTTGCTTGCGGCCGTGGTACAGGACCCGTCGAGGGAGTCGGCGGCGACGGCGCTGGTGAAGCTCTGTTTGAGTCAACGGGATGATGCCGCCCTGGCCGCCGCCAGGTCAGCGATTCTCAACGCCAAGGATCAGCCGCCAGTGGCGACCATGATGGTGGTGATGCAGGATCTCCGGTCCGATTCCGATGGCCCGACCCCCTTGGATAAGCAGAAGGCATCGAGCGCTTGCGGCGTGCTCGAAGGCATCCTTGCCAAGCACCCGGACAGCATCCCGGTCAAGTTGTCCCTGGCCGGCCTTCTGGTCCGTCTCTCGGAGTTCTCCAAGGCCAGGACCCTCTGCCGGGAGATTCTCGAGCAAGACAAGCGCAATGTGCGTGCCCAGCTGCTGGAGGCCAACATTCTCTTCGCCCAGGGCGATCTGGCGGAGGCAGAGGCTGGACTGAGAGGACTGCGGTCCCGGGCCGGCAAGATTCCAGATGTCCAGTTTTCCATCGCCCGCGTGGCCTTGGCGATGGGCAAACCCGAGATCGCTCGGGATGCCCTGCGGGCTATGGCTAAGCTGAATTCTCAGAACGATGCTGCAAGGATCATGCAGGCCCAACTGGCGCTGAGCCTTGGCGACCTGCCGGCCACTCGACAGATATGTGAGGAAATTCTCAAGGGTCAAATGGGCAACATCGGTGCCCAACTCATCTATGGCAAGGTGCTGGCCCGGTCTGGTGACCTGGCTGGTGCGGAAAGGATGCTGTCGGTCCTGAAGACCGCCTGCCCGAGATGGCCTGAGGCCCAATTGGCTTTTGCGCAGGTCTCGGAGCAGTTGGGCAATCTGCCAGCCGCCGAGGCCGCGGCGATGGAGGTCGCGAAGATCGACCCTGGCAACGCTCGGGCGCTGAGATTTCTGGCCGGCATTCACCTGCGTCAAGGCAAAGTCGAGCAGAGTCTCGCCGACGCAAGCAAGTACTACGAGTCGCACAAAGACGAGCCGATCTCGGTCAGGCTGTTGTTGGGGGCCGCCCTGCGGGCCGACCAGTCGGAATTGGCACGCAAGGCACTGGCAGAGGCTGCCGCACAGGACGGGGCCAGCCCGGAAATGCTTATGGTGGTCAGTCAGGGCTATTTGAAGCTCAAAGACCCCGAGGCAGCGCGGAAGGCGGCACTGAAGGCTGCGGATATCACCCCAACTACCTCGCAGGCCCGTTTGGCAGTGGCCAGGGCCTGCATGTCCGTGGATCGGATGCCCCAGGCGGAGCGGCTTCTGGCCGAGGAAGTGAAAAGGAATCCCGCCAGCGCCGCCGCCCAGTACTACCTGGGCCGGGTCAGCGCAGCCACAGGTCGCGCCCTGCCTGCGATCGACAAGTATCGCCTGGCTGTCGATCTGGACAAGGCCAACGTCGAATACCAGCTTGTCCTGGCCAGAGCCCTGCTGGACAGCGGGGATCTGGATGAGTCCGCCCGGGTTCTGGACTCGATGAGCGTGCCCACCCCGGCGGCCGACGCTTTGCGGCTTCAGATCCGCTTGATCAAGGGCCAACCCGTCGATATGGGCAAGGTGCTCGAGCAGGCCCATGGTTACGAGCAATCCGCACTGGCCACGGCCCTTCCATACCTGGCCAGCGGCCAGTTGGATCAGTGCGTCAAGTTCTGCGAGTCCCAACTTGCCAAGACCCCTGAGGACGTTGACCTTCGCCTCCTGATGGCCAGGGCCCTGCTGGACATGGGCCAGCAGGACCGGGCCCTGGAGCAGTGGGGCGTTGCGATCAAGTCGGCCCCGGATCGCATGTTGACGTATCTCGGCATGGCTACCGTCCTGGCTCGCTCCGGCAGCGCCGACGCGATCGAGCAGAGGATGGCCGGCCTTCCTGGGGCTAGGAAGGAGTTTGTCAGCATCGCGGCGGGTCTGGCTCTGGCCCGCGAGCGGAAGTTCGACAAGGCCGCGAAAATCCTTCGGCCCGTGTCCCAAAGCACCGAGGTTACGGACAATATCCGCTTACAGGCCGGCCTGATGCTTGCCCAGTCCCTGGCCGCCACGGGCCAGATCGACCCGGCACTGGCCGAACTGGACCGACTGGCCGCGACGCCGGCCTTTCAGAGCAGAGCGGTCATGGCTAAGGTCAGAATCTTCATCGGTGCCAGGCGCAACCAAGATGCCGAGGCCGTCCTGGACGCTCTGACCAAGGATGCGATCCAGCAGAAGAACATTGCACGCCTCCAGGAAAGCGTGAAGCCCTTCCTCGATATGAAGCTATACGACAAGGCGCTGGCCGTCTGTGACGAACTCCAGGTCCTGGTCCCCGGCGACCCAAGGATCCACCAGGCTCGGGCAGTGGTCCTGCGGGCGTCGGGCCGGCTCGGCGAGGTAGCCGATTGCTACCGCAAGGCGATCGAGCTTCAGCCTCAAAACCTAAAACTGCACATTGACTTGGCGCGGTCGCTGGATGATCAGCAACACTTCGAAGAGGCCCTGGCCGTGCTCCGAAAGCTTGAAGACGCAGGACCGGCCGCCGCATCGGTTTCGCTTTTCCAGCAGGGCGGGTTGTTCGCTAGGTGGGGACTGCAGGATCAGGCGGTCGGTTGTTTCCAGCGGATCGTCGGCACCCGATACGGCGACAACCCGACTGTGCGAATGGCGTTGGGGCAGGCTTTCGCCATTCTGGGAAAGCGGGAGCCCGCAACCCAGTCCCTCAAGGCAGTTCCGCAATTCGCCAAGGAGTACATCCCCGCCCAGGTGTTGCTGGCCCGCCTGGCCGATGGCATAGATGCCAAACTGGAGATCCTCCGGGCGCTCGACCAGGCCAAGCCCGGCATCCAGCGCGTGCTGGTCGAGGAAATGCGGGTGCTGCTGGCAGCCAAACGCCCCGCCGAGGCCGTCAAGGCCTACCGGGCCTTCACAGGCAGCTATGGTATGCAGAGGGTGTCATCCGAGACCTCGTTCATGGCATTCCAGGCGATACTGGAAACCAATGACCAGGCTGGCGCCAGAGAACTGGCCCTGCAGGCTGCCCGGGAAACCAAGCAGATCCCTTGGCGGATTCTGGCAGCCCTGCTGCACACCGATCAGCCCCAGGTTGTGGCGGAGATGCTCCCGGCCGCGGACAAGGCGGACCCGCTGAGCACGCTGACTGCCCTCTGTCTGGCCCATGGCAACGGTGATGCCGCCGCCCAGACCCCCTGGCTCGACCGCCTTATTTCCATCGAGCAGCAGATAGGTCAGTCCGGCCCGCGGCA
>Ga0307990_1003142_pt1 | contig 12794 bp, 10 predicted proteins | sample EllFjometagen129_FD_203168 | JGI IMG/M metagenome (GOLD analysis project Ga0307990, IMG submission 203168) | Marine microbial communities from Ellis Fjord, Antarctic Ocean - #129 | ecosystem: Environmental > Aquatic > Marine > Unclassified | place: Southern Ocean | collected 2014-10-08
TAGATCTACGAAGGACTACCTCCAGCCAGTGCTGCAGGCACAGGCACTTGCGCTGCCGATCCTGCTATCATTGGCTGGAGACAAGCGAGTGGCAATTGTGGTCGGCGTTCTCTACTTCTTCATCTACCTGGGAACAAGCTACGCAGCATCACATGCGGGAATGATCCAGCAACGCATCCACTCGCTTCCAAGAGCAGCCAACATGATCTACATCTGCGGGATACTTCTGCTAATCGCGGGAGGGATCGGCATGCTGACGCGCGTCTACGTCATCTCGATCATCGGTTTTCTTGGCCTGTATCTGCTGCAGAATGCTAGGAGGCCGCTCCTTGTTGGGTATCTCGCTGACCTGATTCCTCGTCAAACCATGGCTACCGGCCTGTCGGTCGAATCACAACTGCGCACCCTTATTACCGCAGCACTAGCACCGCTCATCGGCCTGATGGCTGATCGGCTCGGCATCGGAGTGTCCATTACCGTCATCGCCCTCTTGGCAGCGTTACTGCTACCATTGACCACCATCCGCGGACATGCGTCTGACATCCAGTATGATCGATGAAACAAGTTGATGATGTCCGTGTATGTAGTGACGAACGATCTCCGCATAAGGAGGAAAGAGTGAAGCGTTTCATATTGCTTGCCGGTTTGTCGATTGCCTTATTTGTGTCCGTGTTGGGTATGGCCAGTCCCGATCTCATCGTCGCCAGCATCAACCTTTCTCCCGATAACCCGGTTGTCGGGCAGACGATTGCCATCACTGCAACGATAGAGAATATCGGGACCAGTGACGCACAGGGTCGATTCAATGTGAGATTCCTTGTAAACGGGATGCAGATCGATGCGCCATCCATTCCCTTTGGCATCGATGCCGGTCGCAGCAAGGATGTCTCCATCAACTGGCAGGCCAACCCAGGAATGCACACGATCATCGTCGAGGCCGACCAGCCATTCAATAGAATCTCCGAATCCAATGAAAAAAACAACTCGCAGACGATCACCTCCGCCGTTTCAATCAATCCGGCAACGTCCGCCCTCTCTAATATCAAGGTTGCAGTGGCACGGTTTGAGGATCGTAGCAGCTCTGGGTTCATCAACGTTGGACAGGGAATCGCCGATGAGCTAGTTGGGCGCCTCGTGCAAAGCGGGGTCCACGTGCTCGAACGAAGCGATCTTGAAGCTGTAATGCAAGAGCGCGGGCTGAACCCGGCTATCACATCAGACCTTGTCACCGCCGGCCAGCTCCTCGGAGCCGACCTGCTCATTGTGGGATCCGTCACCAAGGCCAATGTACAGCAACAAGCGATAAGCCTTGGGTTCTTCAGCGCCAGCAGCGCATCAGTGGACATAGCGATGTCCGCAAGGCTAGTAAGCGTATACACATCGGAGATCGTTGACGCCGTTTCATCAGAGGGAAGCGCCAGCGGATCCACCGGATTCTCGGTCGACATCGGGAAGCTCCTCTCTGCCTCTCAGCCCGCAGCTGCCAACGTCTGCAATGGTGGCTTGCGAAGCGATAAGCCGTACTACTACATTGGGGAGACAGCTCACTTTGGGTACAAGAACAGCGGTCCGGCGGGTTGGTTTGGCGTAGAGATCGACACAATCGGCGGCGCGTTCATAAGAACGCTCGACGGCGGTCAATTCGTTGGAAGCGGTGCATGCGGAGAGTGGTTCTGGGATCAACGCGGCCCTGGTGGAGTACAGCTCAGTCCTGGGTTGTACATAGCAAAGTTGTTCAACGTAACCCCGTTCTCGTACATCGCTACCGTCAGCTTCCAGATCCGTCTGGGAACAGGGCCAGTGACTCCGCTGAGTGAGATCACCGTAGGGAGCGGTCAGTTCGACGAAACAATCGTAGGCAAGGCAACAAACAGCGCGCTCGACCAGCTTGTATCCCGGCTCATTACAGGGATGGAGAACGTAGCGCCGGCCGTGCTCGCTGCACGGGAATCGTCCGCCGCGAGAGCGCCAGCGACAGTAGTCTCGCACGAGGGACAGGTGGCTGCGATCCTCTCCGACGGCCGCATCGCAATAAATATCGGCGCTGATGCTGGCGTGCACAAGGGCGATTTCTTTCAGGTATTGGAAACTGCCAATCTCATTGTCGATCCGGTAACCGGAGAGATCCTCTCCTATGACGTAATCGGAGTAAAGGGAGAGATCGTGATAACCGACGTGCGCGATCGTGTCTCCTATGCCGTGCCAACGTCTGACTTCGAGCCTCTTATCGGAGACATCGTGCGGCCAGAGTCTCCGTAGGGTGCGACAAATAGTATTTGCCTGTGAGGTATACAAGCGGATATACTCACAGTGATGCTACGACACACAAAACGTATCTTGATCATCACGTCACTCCTTGTCGAGGTTCTTGTTGTCCACCTTACCTTTGGAGCAGGGCTTGACTACATCGGTCTGCGTATCATTATTCCTCTAGGGCAAGCTCCGTTTATGGTCGGAGTGGATATTGGAACGCACCTTCCCTTCGGCTGGGCGATGGCATCTCTCTTCCTTGCCCCGGACGGGAAGACACTCATCCTGGGAAGCGCCGAGGTGGCCATCGGCGGCCAGGAAAACGCAGGCGTTAGCCTGCTACGAGGGACGGTAGGGATCTCCTACTTCGACCTGTCAGCAATGTTCCCGTCGCTCGTCTTTGGCGGTGGAATCTCATATCGCTTCTCGTTTGTCGATCACTTCCAGCTTACTGCTAGCGGTGAAATTATCTACCCGCTAGCACTCGGGCCGCCCATGTTCAGTATTGGCGGAGGGTGGTTCCCACAGATGGAGGTATCCCAATGACAATCCTATTTGGAACAGATGGTGTGCGCGGGCGGGCAAATGAACATGTGACTGCCGAACTCGCGCTTTCCCTTGCCCGTGCCACTGCGTCCCAGCTCGTCCCCTCGGGAGGACGGGTGATCATCGGGCGGGACACACGCCTAAGCGGACCAATGCTCGAAGGGGCGATGGCTGCGGGTTTTGCCTCCGCCGGCGTCGATGTCCTCCTCGCGGGGATCATTCCCACTCCGGCAATATCGTTTCTTATCAAGGATGAACGCGCCGATCTGGGAGCGGTGATCTCCGCCTCACACAATGAACCGGAGGATAACGGGATCAAGTTCTTCGACCGCAAAGGAATGAAGCTCACCATTGAAGAGGAAGATGCTATCGAAGGTACCCTCGAAGACCTCCCTACCAGAGCTCTGCATGTTGGATCGATCTCTCCACTGCAGGCGGCGGGCACCCGCTACGCCGCTTTTCTCACGGGGACGATCGAGACGGAAGATATCGATCTCTCCGGCTTGACGATCATCGTCGATTGCGCATACGGCGCTACGGGGGCAATCGCGCCGCATGTCCTGAGTCACTTCAACGCGCACGTCATCGATATACATTGCGCTCCAGATGGCAGGCGCATCAATCGCAAATGCGGATCGACGCACCTTCAAGCATTGCGCGAAGCCGTCCTCACTCAACACGCCGATCTCGGTATCGCGTTCGACGGTGACGGCGATCGCGTTCTCCTCATTTCCCCCAGCGGAGAGACGATCGACGGTGACCGCATGATGGGAATCGCCGCGCTGCACATGAAGGAGAAGGGAACGCTCAACCCGGCAATTGTCGTAGCCACTGTGATGAGCAACATGGGCCTGGAACACGCATTGGCCAAGTATGGGATCAACATGGTGCGCACGCCGGTAGGCGATCGTCACGTGGCACAAGCAATGCTCACCCAGAGAGCCCAACTGGGTGGCGAGCAATCAGGGCACATCATCTTCTCCGATCACAGCCCCACCGGAGATGGAATTCTCACAGCGATCAAGCTGCTCGAGATGTCGCACGAGTGCGGAGCCCCGCTGCATAACCTGGCAAAAGCAATTCCCCTCTACCCACAGGCGCGCGCGGACGTTGCCGTAGCAGAACCAGCCGCGCTTGTCACTGATCCGCGTGTTGTATCGGCGATTAGCGAAGCGGAAGGACGCCTCGGCACAGAAGGGAGACTCGTCGTTCGCCCCTCCGGAACGCAGCCCCTGGTTCGCATCCTCGTTGAAGCAGCTGACGAGCCGTTGTGCAACGGTGTCTGTGCGCAGATCGCTTCCGCTATCGAAGGAGCGAGGTAGGGCTCAGCTATCAGCGGTCAGCCATCAGCTTGAAGCATTTAACGGCTGATACCTGATTGTCATTCCCCAAACGGATATGTAAGTACAGGGTGACGTGCTGCTCGTGTCTGATCCAGCCGTCGCGTCGGCGCTGTGTGAGGCGCATCGTGTAGAAGCTGCGGATTCTCTCTCGCTTCCGTAGCGATCTTCTCCAGCGCCTCGGCGAATCGATCGAGCGTCTGTTTGCTCTCCGTTTCTGTTGGCTCAATCATCAACGCCTCATGCACAATCAGCGGGAAGTAGATCGTGGGTGGATGGAAACCATAGTCAATCAGCCTTTTGGCGATATCGAGGGTCGATATACCCTCGCCAACTCCCTTCCCCGAGAGGACGAACTCATGCTTGCACAGCCGGTCGTATGGCAGCTGGTAAGTCTTTTTCAGCCTCTCTTGTAGGTAGTTCGCGTTCAACACGGCGTTTTCGCCAGCCTCATACAGCCCATCATCACCCAATGTGAGGATGTAGGCATACGCCTTAAGGAAGACACCAAAGTTTCCGTAGAAGGAGTGCATACTTCCAATCGACTGTGGCTGTTCCCAATCGAGGGAGTAATGCTCCCCATCTTCGCGCACACGTGGCACGGGAAGGAACGGAATGAGTGCTTCACTGACCGACACCGGTCCGGAACCCGGCCCACCGCCGCCGTGCGGAGCAGACATTGTCTTGTGCAGGTTGAAGTGGAACACATCCGCTCCCATGTCTCCCGGGCGAGCGTGCCCGAGGAAGGCATTCAGGTTCGCTCCATCGAAATAGCAGAGCCCTCCGGCAGCATGGACCATCGCCGTGATTCTTACTATATTCTCCTCGAAGATTCCCAACGTGTTAGGAACAGTAAGCATGACCCCAGCCACGGTTTCGTCGAGCTCCTCGCTGAGCACGTTGAGATCGACCAGGCCGTCTTCGCCAGAAGAAATCTCCGTGACGGAGAAGCCGGCAGTCGCCGCTGAGGCGGGGTTAGTCCCATGTGCGGAGTCAGGCAGGAGAATGCGTGTTCTCTGCGTCTCACCGCGCGTCTCAAAGTAGCGCTTGAGCAGGAACATTCCAGTGATCTCTCCATGGGCGCCCGCCGCCGGTTGTAGCGTCACATCGGCCATTCCCGTGATTCCACACAAAATCCTTGACATCCTATACATGACGGCGAGCGATCCCTGCGCAAGCTCCGGGTCGACCGCGGGGTGGACGGAGGCGAACCCAGGTAGGCGCGCCACATCCTCATTCACCTTGGGGTTGTACTTCATGGTGCAACTTCCCAGCGGATAGAGGCCATCGTCGATCCCGTAGTTCAATTTGGAGAGGGCGGTGTAATGACGCACGACCTCCGGCTCGCTTAAGTTGGGAATTCTCGGCTCATCACGGCGGATAAGCCCCTTCGGCAAGAGCTTTCCCACTCCACACTCCGGAACATCCAACTTCGGGAGAATTCCCCCTGTGCCACTCCGTTTTTCATAGTCGAATATCGTTCTCACAACATCCTCCCCACAAGGTCGACCACCAGGTCAAGATCATATCTTGATCGTCTCTCCGTGACGGCAAAGCTCAACGCTCCGGTGATTCCAAACGTTTCCAAGTGCGCCGGATCATCGACGAGGATCCCTTCCTCGCGCAACCCGGCACGGATCTTCTGGGGGTCACTCGGAACACTCAGCACGAACTCGTTGAAGAACGGCGCCGTAAATTTGAGCGAGCAACCAGGTAACGCGCTCAGTCGATCGGCCATGTAATGAGCCTTCTCCAGGTTCAGGACGGCGAGGTCCCGTAGGCCATTGCCGCCAAGGCTGGCCAGATAAACAGTTGCGGCAAGGGCACAAAGTTGCACGTTCGTGCAGATGTTCGACGTCGCCTTCTGCCGTCGGATGTGCTGCTCACGCGTTTGCGCGGCCATCGTGTATCCGATATTGCCGTCAGCATCAATCGTCTGCCCGACAAGGCGCCCCGGCATATGCCGCAGGTAGGCCTTCCTCGTGGCAAACAGGCCGAGGAGAGGCCCGCCAAACGAGGCGGGTAGCCCGAACGGCTGTCCTTCGCCGGTCACAATGTCAGCCCCAGATTGCCCCGGAGGAGCTACAATCCCCAGAGAAACAGGATTCACAGCAACGATCAACAGGCCATCCCCGATCGCTTCCTTGACTCCGGCCAGATCCTCGATAACACCGAACGCGTTCGGTGATTGCACGATCACGCTACTAACACCAGAGGGAACGCGGGAAAAATCGCAGTGCCCATCGATCGTTGGGATCTCTGTGATCTCGATCCCGGAGGCCCAGCAATAGCTATCGAGAACACGGCGGTAATGCGCGAAGAGAGCGCGGGAGACGGCAATCTTCCGTATCCCGCCGACACGTGTCGCCATCATCGCCGCCTCGGCGAGCGCGGTTCCCCCGTCGTACATCGACGAGTTGGCGACCTCCATCCCCGTCAGTTCACAGAGAAGTGTCTGGAACTCAAACATTGCTGTTAGTGTTCCCTGGGCTATCTCAGGCTGGTACGGAGTGTATGCCGTGTAGAATTCGGAACGTGATGTAATGTGCTGCACGACACTTGGTATGTAATGATCGTAGATTCCACCACCGAGGAAGGAGATCGCATTGGCTGCTTCGTTTTCTTGCGCCAAGGAATCAAACTCTGTTCGTACCTCCATCTCGCTCTTCGGGGAGAGGCCAAGCGGCTGGAAACGATCCTTGACAACCTGTGGGATATCAGCAAAGAGCTCCTCTATCGAGGAGCGTCCGATCGCAGCAAGCATCGCTTTGCGATCGGCGTCTGTGTTAGGAATGTAGCGCATGGCGTCTACTCTTCCGCAACAAGTTTCTCGTACGCAGCAGCGTCGAGAAGGGCATCGACCTCACTGAGATCGCTTACCTCTAGCACAACTAGCCAACCCGTGCCATGCGGATCTGCATTGACCGTCTCGGGAGACGCTTCCAACTCGGAGTTCACTTCCACGATCACGCCGCCGAGCGGTGCGTACACGTCGCTCACTGCCTTGACCGACTCCACTGTTCCCAAGGTATCCCCTCGGTTGATCGCGGTTCCCACGGTAGGAAGCTCAACAAATACGACGTCCCCAAGCTCGCTCTGTGCGTGATCGGTGACTCCCACCTTAGCGCGTTTACCATCTAGCTCGACCCACTCATGATCTTTAGTGTAACGGTACTGCGTTGGGTAACCCATCATTCCTCCCTAACTCATCAGTTTGTGATCGCGATTATACGTAGGCGTCGTCCCATCGGCCACACCCTAGAACGGCGTCGAATCATCACGCGTGGTCGGGTAGAAGCTGGCGTAGGCCTTGTGAAAGATGACCGGCACCTTGCCCAAGGGACCGTTCCTCTGTTTGGCGATAATGATCTCCGCTTCGCTTCCCGAGCTCTGGCCGTCCTTTGTCGCGTCGGCTGGCTGATTGTAGTAGTCGGCGCGGTAGATGAAAGCAACAAGGTCCGCATCCTGCTCGATCGCTCCGCTCTCACGCAGGTCGGACAGGCGGGGGTATTTCTTCCCCTTCTCTCGCTGCTCCACCGCACGATTTAGCTGTGAAATGGCGATAACGGGCACGTTAAGCTCGCGCGCCAGTTTCTTGAGAGATCGTGTGATATGAGCAATCTCTTGTTCGCGCACGTCGGTGCGGATCGATCCTTCAAGCAACTGCAGATAGTCAACTATAAGCATATCCAGTCCGTGTTGAGCCATCATCCGTCGTGCCTTGGCGCGAATCTCCAATACGGACGTTCCAGGAGAGTCATCGACCATGATCCGCGCCTTCTGAAACTTGCTCGCTGCGTTAGCGATGTCGCGCCACTTCGCCGCCGGAACGTATCCCCCACGCAGGCGGTGCAGGCTGACCTTTGCCTCACCACACAACAGCCTCTCCAACAACTGCTCCTTCGTCATCTCCAGTGAGAAGATCCCCACTGCTGCGTTCTCGCGGATCGCAATGTGTCGCGACATTGCCAGTGCCAGGCTTGTCTTCCCCGTTCCTGGACGGCCAGCTATGACTATAAGGTCCGAGCGTTGCAAACCTGATGTCATTTCATCAAAACGTGGGAAGCCTGTAGAGAAGCCGGTGATTGTATGACGATTTGGATCGCGATGCAGTTCCTCCAACGTGTCGATATGGTCATAGAGGAATTCGTTTATCAGGTAATAATTTCCAGACGCCTCGTTGCGGGAGATATCGAAGATGATCGTCTCCGCCTTGTCCAGGATCTCGTCGGTCTCACTCGCCTCGTCGTAGCCAAACTCGGAAATTCTCCCTCCGGCTTCGATAAGAGCGCGCAGAGTCGCCTTCTTGTGAATAATCTCCGTATAATAATCCAGACTAGCCGTAGTCGTCACCCGGTCGAGAAGTTCATTAAGGTAAACCCGCCCGCCAGCCTTCTCCATGTCTCCTTGCTCTTCAAGGCGGTTGGATAACGAGACGATATCAGACGGCTCTCCCCGATCGAATAGGTCACGGATCGTGCGGTATATAACCCGGTGCGCACGACGGTAGAAGTCCTCCGGACGCAGTTTATCGATCAAGATAGGGAGTGTTTCTTCCGGTTCCAGGATGGCCGAGCCAAGCACCACCTGCTCCGCTTCCGTATTCTTGGGAAGGCTGCGCAGGGGACCACCGTGTGCTGTTGCCATCTCCTGCTCCCTCATGGTCTCGACCTCCGTCACCATTATAGTCAAGCAATCGCGTGCAGGCCAGCAGGGAAACTTCACTATCTGAACTTGCTTCCCACACGCTTACTCTCCAGATTGAAGAGATCATCACTGTTTGCTATACTCTGATGCAACGTTTCACTATTGGGAGGGTGATGTGGAAGTACTGACAATGAAAGAGCTATTGGAGACCGGAGTTCACTTCGGCCACCGAACGCGAAAATGGAACCCAAAGATGGGTCGCTACATCTTTACCGAACGCAAAGGGATCCACATTATAGACCTTGAGCAGACTGTGGACATGTTCAAGAAGGCATACTTCTTTGTCCGCGATCGCGCCGGAGAAGGAAAGGAAATGCTGTTTGTCGGCACGAAGAAGCAAGTGCAGTCAACAATCGCAGACGAGGCCAAGCGGTGTGGCGCGCATTATGTGAACCGCCGTTGGCTTGGGGGAACGCTTACCAATTTCGTCACGATCAAGCAGAGCATCAAGCGGATGAAGGACCTTGAGACGATGATGGAGGACGGATCCATCGACTACGTGCCTAACAAAGAAGCGGCACGCATGCGACGCGATCTCGCCAAGTTGCAGCGCAACCTGGACGGACTGCGACACATGGAGCGCGTTCCCGACATCCTGTACGTGATCGATCCAGACATCGAGACCAACGCCGTGCACGAGGCAAACATACTCGGTATCCCGATCGTATCAATCGTCGACACCAACTGCGATCCTGACCCGATCGACTTCCCGATCCCCGGAAATGACGATGCGATCAAGGCGACAAAGCTGATTACATCGCGCATAGCCGATGCCATCCTCGAAGGGCGCGAAGGGCGACAAGAAGAGGTCGAAGAGGCTCCTGCATCTGCTGCAGAAGCTAAGCCCTCCGTGGAAAAGGTCGAAGAGGCTCCTGCATCTGCTGCAGAATCTGAGCCCTCCGGAGAAAAGGTCGAAGAAGCTCCATCGGCCGCTGTAGAAAGCGAACCCGTGGCAGAGGAAGTGAGCACGGAAGAGGCAACGGTTGAAGAGACATCCGAAGAACAGAGTGTGGAGACTGCGGTAGCAGCGGAAGAACAGCCAGAGGAAAGCCCTGCGGCGGAAGAGCAGCCAGAAGAAGTTCCCGCAGCCGTGGCAGCGGAAGAGACAGTCTCCTCAGGAGATGAAGGGACAGAGGAAAATGACGATAAGGAGTGAAGACGTTAAAGCCCTGCGCACAGTGACCGGCGTAGGAATCATGGACTGCAAGAACGCTCTGGCGAAAGCCGACGGTGACCTCGAGCGCGCGAAGAAGATCCTGCGTGAAGAGGGGCGTGAGCTCATGGCGCACAAGGGGCGCGAGGCGACTGACGGGCGGATCGAGGCGTACGTGCATCACAGCGGGAAGGTAGGCGTCCTGTTGGAAGTGGCGTGCAACACCGATTTCGCTGCTAACAGCGATGATTTCCGCATATTCACGCGCGACGTAGCAATGCAGATTGCGGCCGCAAGGCCGCGCTACGTCTCCCCGGAGGATGTTCCTGCGGAGGACCTGGAGAACGAGAGAGAGGTCTACCGCGTGCAGATGAAGAAAGAGGAAAAGCCCGAGCAGATGATTGAAAAGATCGTCGAAGGGCGGATCAAGAAATTCTACACCGAGGCGTGCCTTCTGAAGCAGCCATTCGTAAAGGACACATCACACACCATAGAGGATCTCCTCGCTGACCTACGGACAAAGACCGGAGAGAACATCTTCGTCAAGCGTTTTGCCCGTTACGAAATCGGGGAAGAGGGATAGTGACCTCCCCCGCACGCCTTCTTCTCAAGCTGAGCGGTGAAGCGTTCGCTGGAGAAGAAGGTGCGTTCTCTCCTAAGGCCCTTCGCCGTATCGCGCAACAGATCGCATCTCTTTCCAATATCCAGATCGGAATCGTCGTCGGTGGGGGAAACATCATCCGCGGAGCGCGCAGCCCCTGGCTGGACCGCGTTGACGCAGACTCGTTAGGGATGCTCGCGACTGTGTTGAATGGATTCGCCCTCTCCACCTACCTCGAAGGTGCTGGCAAGGAGACAATCGTGCAATCGGCGGTAATGACCGAACTAACTGATCCGATCTCGCCTCGCAAGGCGCGCAAGGCGCTCTCCGAGGGGAAGATCGTGATCTTCGCGGGTGGGACGGGGAACCCTCTCGTCACCACAGACACTGCTGCCGCCGTTCGCGCAGCGGCAATCGGGGCCGATCTCGTAGCCAAGGGGTCAAACGTCAAAGGCGTGTTCAGCGCTGACCCAGCAAAAGACAAGGACTCCCACCTAATCGAGGAACTGTCCTACGATGAATTCCTGGCAGCGCGCTACGGCGTGATGGACCAGGTAGCGGTGGAGATCTGTCGCGAGAACGAGCTCCCGATAATAGTGTTCGACCTCTCAGATCCCGACGCCCTTACCCGGATATGCCGAAGCGAGCGAGTAGGGACGCTAATACACTGAAACATCGGAGGATTGAGTCATTTAATCATTGAATGACTTAGTCATTGAACGAACCTTTCGGTTCACGCCAAGCTTTTGCACCCCTAGAACAATCTCTCAATCATCAAATCTCTAAATCACTCAATCACTCAATCACTCAATTCTACACCTGTAACCACTTGAGGACATCACCGAACCGCCTCTCTGCTTCGGCAAGAAGCGCTGGTGGGACACCTTTACCAAGGATCTCTCTCGCCTCCTGTTGCGCCTGCCTCATGATATCGACGTCACGCATCAAGTTCACCGCGCGTAGCACGCTCAAGAACCCGTGCTGCTTTGTCCCCAAGAGATCCCCCGGACCACGAATGAGGAGATCCTGCTCAGCAATTAGGAACCCATCAAGGTGCTCGGAGAAGGCAGCCAGTCGCTGCTGTGCATCCTCGCTCTTGGCTGTAGCGATAGCATAGCATGTTGCGTGTTGCCCGGCACGACCGATTCGTCCACGCAACTGATGAAGCTGAGACAGGCCAAATCGCTCCGCATGCTCGATAACCATAAACGTCGCGTCGAGAACATCGATTCCCACCTCAATCACGGTTGTCGCGACAAGAAGATGAACCTTCCCTGATTGGAAGGCGTCCATCGCCTCCTGTTTCTCCTCGGCAGATAGCTTCCCGTGGATCAATCCAACGCCGAAGCGTGCAACGGAAGCGGAGAGCTCAGCGTACACCTGCGTCGCCGCCTTCAGATCAAGCTTCTCCGATTCCTCGACGAGTGGAAGAACGATGTATCCCTTCTCCCCTCCCTCCAACAGTCTCTCGACCCCAGCGTAGACCTCATCACGGCGGTTCTCAGCCACGCAGATCGTAGTGATCTCCTTCTTTCCAAGCGGCATCTCATCGATCAGCGAAATATCGAACTCCCCATACAGGGTGAGCGCAATCGTGCGCGGAATGGGAGTAGCGCTCATGACAAGGAGGTCCACATCTTCGCCTTTCTCCTCGATCAACGCGCGCTGCACAACACCGAAGCGGTGCTGCTCATCGATAGTCACTAGACCGAGAGAATGAAAGGCCACATCTTGCTCAATGAGGGCGTGCGTACCGATGACAAGGTCGATCTCACCATCACTGATCTCTTGCTTCAGCTCGTCTTTCTTCTTGCTCGCGCTGGTGAGGATGGCAAGATTCACCGGCAACCCCGCGAGTAGCTCTCCAACCTTGAGGGCGTGCTGCTGCGCGAGGATCTCCGTTGGGGCCATGATTGCCACCTGATAGCCAGCGTCAATCGCGGCAAGTGCAGCAATAAGAGCAACAATTGTCTTTCCGGAACCAACGTCTCCCTGCAGCAATCGCATCATCCGCCTCTTCGAACGCAGATCAGCGAGAATCTCACGCATCGCCCCCTGCTGCGCAGGTGTAAGGCGGAACGGGAGACGGGCGATGAACGTATCGACGAGGGCTCCGTCGCCCGCGTGTGATTTGCCGGGTAGAGAGTGCGTCTGTGCCCCCATTCCAATCTGCAGGAGGAGCAGCTCCTCGAATGCC
>Ga0307990_1003143_pt1 | contig 12793 bp, 7 predicted proteins | sample EllFjometagen129_FD_203168 | JGI IMG/M metagenome (GOLD analysis project Ga0307990, IMG submission 203168) | Marine microbial communities from Ellis Fjord, Antarctic Ocean - #129 | ecosystem: Environmental > Aquatic > Marine > Unclassified | place: Southern Ocean | collected 2014-10-08
CTTCAACAGTAACTTGACTTTCATCACCTCTTGTGAACTTAATCGCACTTCCTTTTAATCCAATTTTATCAACCAAACCCTTTGCGATTACCTTACTCGATGGCATATCAAACAACTGATACTTAATAGATGAACTTCCACAATTTAATACAATAATTTTCATGCGTTCAATATAATTTATACTAGTAATAATCTACTTAATTGTTGAATTGGTAATAGTACTACTAACAGGTTTATCATTCTCATAATTATAGAACCCGCGTCCAACTCGCCTCCCCAGATAATTTGCCCTAACCAGCCTCTTTATTACAGGTGATGCTTTGTATTTACTCTCGCCATACTCAGCATATAGGTTCTCCATATATTTCAATATCTTATCCAATCCAATCCTGTCAGCAAGTTCAAACGGGCCTACATTGTATCCAAGGGTTTCGCGAGTAGTATGATCAATATCCTGCATAGATGCTATACCCTCCATTAGTATTTCACAAGCTTCATTAACAATGGGTATTAACATTCGCGTACTAATATTGCCAGGAGATTCATTCACACATATTCCTTTTCTATTAATCATCTGACAAAATCTCATAACTTTTTTATGGGCTTCCTCTGTAGATTGAACCCCATTAACAACCTCAACTATATTAGTCTTATCTATTGGTTCGATAAAATGTATACCTATGGCACGCCCTGGATGCTTAAGTACTTCAGCCAGATCAGAAATTACAAGTGTACTTATATTTGAAGATATAATAGTATTTTCACTAACCACCTCTTCAATTTTACGAAAAACTTCTTTTCTTTGCTCAATCTCTGTACCCTTCTTCCTTGAACTAATTGCTTCTATCACAACGTCACAATTCTTTAATCCAGCAAAATCGGTAGTACCGGTAATTCGCGACAATACCAGGCGTTTCTCCGATGCTGTAATTCCCCAATGAACTATTTCATCATCAAGCTGTGTTTCAAGATTAGTAAAAATTTCATTTATACGCTCAGTCGAAACATCAACAAAAACTACCTCCATCCCATAACGTGCTACAAGTAAGGTGATTGCCATACCTACTGAGCCACAACCAACAATTCCAACTGATTGAATTTTACCTACTACCTTAAGTCTATCTCCAAGCCCAAATTCTGCTAATTTACTCATCTTGTTATTATAATATTTTATTGACTGTTTATTATTCTCTATTGATTATTTTCCTTTTGCAAAGATAGTTTTCTTAAGGTTTACAACAACAACAATTTTGCTATTCTCTACATGGTAGCCAATGCTTTTGACAAAAAAAATCAAGATTATATGACAAACCCTGTCTTGATGCTTATCCTATCACAAGTCCTTAAAAACTGTAACAGTTGTATCATCATTAAAAAGTATTTTGAAGCCTAATTTTCTAAAAACAGATATCATCGCTTTATTATCAGAGGTTGTTTCAGCCGAAACACGTTTTATACCTGTGTTAGCAGCAATTTCGATACAATATTGTGTTAATATATAGCCCAACTCATTATGTTGCCAATCGTCGGGAACCAGAACGGCATACTCAGCATTAATAACGTCAGGGTCAGAAATAAGTCTGCCAACACCAATCAATCGCTTTCTACCTTCAAAATCAATTTCAGCAACTATTCCCATTTCACGATCATAATCAATATAACAAAATTGAGTAGCTACCTCATGCGAATTAAAATAAAAATCATATCTAAATCTATGATAAATAGACTCTTTAGAACAACTACCTAACATTTCCAGCCATAGTGCCTCATCCTCAGGTTTAATTGGCCTCAATAATATTTCAGTACCATCTCGTAATTTTGCCTTTTTCCTTAACCTTTCCGGGTAAGGTCTAAGCATTAGGTGCGAATAATCAATATTTTCTTTATCTGAAAGTTCATTGTCCACAACAATTCTAGCATCTAAGGCTATTACATCATCAGGAGTAACTATAAGTGGATTAATATCAAGCTCTTCTATTTCAGGGTAATCAGCAGCTAAATATGATACACGGATTAATACCTCAATTAATTTATCAATATTTTTAGGTTTACTGCCTCTATATCCTTCGAGTAATGGGTATATTTGTAATGATTCGATCATCTGACGTGCAAGTTGCTCATTCAATGGTGGAAATTCGAGTCGTTTATCGTTAAACAATTCAGCACTTGTACCTCCCATACCTGCAAGTATTACAGTACCAAAAAGTTTATCTTTTTTAATACCAAGAATCAATTCTACATCATCTTTCGTATCAATCATTTTTTGCACTGAGATACCATTAATTTTTACACCAGGTATTTTTGAAGATACTGTTTCGAGCATATTTTTATAAGTAGCTCTTACTATTTCATCAGTTCCCAAATTTAAGGCCACTCCCCCAACATCAGTTTTATGCGTAATTTCAGGTGAGCTAATTTTAAGCACAACAGGATAACCTTTTTTATTAGCAATTTCAACTGCTTCATCTACTGTTGTTGCAAGTTGAGGATGAGTTGTAGAAATTCCATAATCATTTATCAATAGCTTTGAATCATCCTCTGACAAGATTTTCGACTTTTTGAAAATATTGCCAACATATTTCTCTCTCAGGCTTTCCCTATCGTAATTGAATGATACAGGTACATCCTTAGGAGTCTCATAAAGTAATTCGAGATTGTTAATATACCGTGTCATGGTCATAAATGATCGCATAGCCTGACCAGGTGTACTATAAACAGGTATTTCAGCATCTGTCAACAGATTAAGACCTTCCCGCATACTAGTACCACCAAGCCATGCGGTCATTATAAATTTTGATGTGTGAGCAGAAATATCAATAATTGCCTGAGCTGTTGCTGTTGGGTTTGTCATTGCTTGAGGAGTAAGAATAACCAATACGGCATCAATATTTTCATCATCAAGGACTATACTTGTAGCCTGCGACAATCGAGTAGGTGAAGCATCTCCCAATACATCCACAGGATTCCCATGTGACCAATATGAAGGTAGTAGTTGATTAAGTTTACTCATCGTTAGATTTGATAGAGTTTCGAGCCTGCCTCCCAAAGAAATGATAGTATCGGTTGCCATTACTCCAGGGCCCCCTGCATTTGTAACAATAGCAATCCCAGTACCTTTGGGCATTCGTTTCCTACCAACAAGATCTGTAAAATCAAAGATATTACCAATATCGTAAACCCTTGCTAAACCTGCTCTTCTGAATACAGCATCATAAATAGCATCCTCCGAAGCCAGTGCACCTGTATGTGATGCTGCTGCTGCCGCAGATTCAGGGAACCGACCAGATTTGTATACAATAATTGGTTTTTTACGTGCAAATGCACGAGCCGCCGACATAAATGTTCTGGCATTGGCCAACGATTCAACATATAACATTATGGATTTTGTATTACTATCCTGACCCAGATAATCTATCAAATCTCCAAAAGTAACATCCACAGCATTACCAATTGATACAAAATAAGAGAACCCGATTTTTGCCTCATCGGCCCAATCAAGAATTGAAGCGCATAGAGCTCCTGATTGAGAAATAAATGCTACTTTTCCTTTTCTCGGCATACCGTTAGCAAAACTTACATTAAGTTTCGCCCTCGGAACTATTATCCCCAGACAATTAGGTCCGATAACACGCATATCAGGAAATTTATTGATCTGCTTTTTTAGATTTTCTTCTAAAAGTTTCCCCTCTTCCCCCGATTCTTTAAACCCTGCTGACATTATAATAATCCCGTTTATTCCTGCGTTTCCACACTCAACAATAATATCAGGAACCTGTTCAGCTGCTGTCATTATAACAGCCAGATCAGGTGTTTTCGGAAGACTCTTCACATCTGGAAAACAAGGAATCCCCATCACAGCTTCTCTACGTGGATTAATTGGATAGATCACCCCCTGAAAACCACCGCCCACCAAATTCTTTAATGTTAAACCACCTACACTATTAGGATCATTTGACACTCCAATAAGTGCTATTCTGTTTGGGCGAAAAATACTGTCGAGTTGCTTAATTGGCATAATAGTATATTATTAGGCTGATTATTAAAATATTATAAAATATACAAAGACTGTTATTTAGTTCACAAAAGTAATTAATGTTAATATAACATCGAACAAAAATATTGCATAAAAAAATCTCCGGAAGTTTTATGAATTTCCGGAGATTAAATGACTACATTTTTTATTAAAAGTATTACAAATAATTACTTTCTAGCAGGTTTGACCATTAGCATTAATATTGTCCCAAATAAAACTGCAATTCCGGAAATAGTAAATGCCATTGAGAAATTACCAATATCTCCCATCATTCCGCCAAGTATTGGACCAAGTATCCCGCCTACTCCATAAGCAAGAAAAACGAATGGATAATTTTGACCAACGTTTTTAGCACCAAAAGTATCTGCAGTTATTGTAGGGAATAGTGCAAAGTTACCGCCAAAGTTAAACCCAATTAGTGTAGCACCAAGATAAAGCAGTATTTCACTACCTGCCATATAGGTAAAGAGTATAACAAGTATACCTTGAGTAGCAGTCATAATAATAATAGATGTTTTACGACCAAGTTTGTCACTTAACATTCCCCATACAATTCTACCAATACCATTTGCCAGACTAAAGAAAACAGCCATGGCAGTACCAGCAATGGCACTTGCTTCTGCCATCGACAAACCATTTGCCTGTAGAGCCTCCATCGGATAAAGTTTCATTAACCCAATGGACATTAATCCTGCTCCAGCACTTACAACAAAAGTGAAAAATATTAAATAAAACTGAGGTTTCCTCAACATCTCACTACTACTGAACTCTTTATCTTCAGAAGATCCTGTTTTTCCTGCTACTGCTTCTTTATAACCCTCAGGTTTCCAGCCAACAGGAGGAAATTTCATCCAAAGTCCACCAATAATAACCATTATTGCGAAAATTATCCCATAGGTTGTAAATGTAGATGAAAGGCCAATATTCTCTATTAAGTGACCCCATGAACCAGCTAACTTTACCCAGAGCATAGCTCCGAAACCAAATCCAGCAACTGCTAATCCTGTAATCATCCCTTTTTTATCAGGAAACCATCGCATACCAACCGCAATTGGTACAACGTAGGCAAATCCAATTCCAGCACCTCCAACAAGACCTATTAATATCACCAAAGGCCAAAAACTAGTGCCACCAAATAAACCTGCAATTAGGTATCCTAAACCGAGAACTATACCCCCAAGAAACGTAAGCTTTTGTGGACCCCATGTCGCTATTTTTTTTCCAGCAAAAACCATAAATACTGCAAAAGAAACTAGTCCAATTGCAAAAACCCATTGTGTATCAGCTTTCGCCCAACCTTCAACTATGAGCGAAGGAGTAAACACTGACCATGCATAAATAGCACCTAATGCTAACTGAATTAGTATAGCACCCAATACAACTAAACCACGGTTCATTACTTTTTGATTTTCCATTATAATAAATTTATGTTAAAATTTATCGTCCGCGTTTGAAACGCGGATGCCCTAATTTAAATGACATCCTCGTTTCAAACGAGACGAGAATTAAGTGAAAAATGAAACTATCGTTTAACTTCAACTTTAGCACCGGTGATAATTTCTTCAACAACACCCGGATCGAGTAGTGTAGATGTATCACCCAGATTAGTAGCATCACCTTCTCCAATTTTACGAAGAATACGGCGCATAATTTTACCGGAACGAGTTTTTGGTAAACCACCAACAATCTGAATCTGATCAGGTTTTGCTATTGGTCCGATATACTTATTCACTGTGGCTTTAATTTCAGCTTCAATTGTTTCTAATTCGGTTTCTGATAATTCATCACAAATTACATAAGCATAAATACCTGAGCCTTTAATAGCATGAGGATAGCCAACTACTGCAGATTCATTTACCTTAGGATGTTGATTTATTGCATCTTCAACCTCGGCAGTACCAATACGGTGACCCGATACGTTTATTACATCATCAATACGACCTATAATTCTGTAATATCCTTCTTCGTCACGTTTGGCACCATCACCAGTTAAATATAAGCCTTTAAATGCTGAAAAATATGTTTCAAAACAACGTTTGTGGGCTCCATAAAGTGACCGTAACATTCCCGGCCATGGGAATTTAATACATAGTATACCCTCAACGCTATTGCCTTTAAGCTCATTACCCTCAGGATCAACGAGTATTGGTTGAACACCCGGTAATGGTAAAGTAGCAAATGATGGTTTAGTTGGGGTAATACCAGCCAAAGGAGTAATCATAATACCACCGGTTTCCGTTTGCCACCATGTATCAACAATTGGACAATTACCTTTTCCAACAAGGTCATGATACCAACGCCATGCCTCTTCATTTATTGGCTCACCAACTGTTCCAAGTACTTTCAATGAGCTAAGGTCATGTTTTAAAACCCATTCATCTCCTTGTGCAACCAATGCGCGAATAGCTGTAGGTGCTGTATAAAACTGATTTATTTTATATTTATCAACTATTTCCCAGAACCTACCAGCATCAGGCCATGTAGGAACTCCTTCAAACATAACAGAAGTTGCACCAGCCAATAATGGTCCGTATACAATATATGAATGACCTGTTACCCAACCAATGTCGGCTGTACACCACCAAATATCACCATCACTATACTGGAATACGTTTTTAAATGTATATTCGGCAAAAACCATATATCCTGCATTTGTATGAAGAACACCCTTTGGTTTTCCTGTTGAACCTGATGTATAAAGTATAAATAAAGTATCCTCAGAATCCATAACTTCAGCAACATTCTCTGTACTTACACCTTTTAAAGCATCATGCCACCAAATATCTCTACCTTCAACAAAATTTACTTCTTCTCCTGTACGTTTAAATACAATTACGTTTTTAACAGAAGGACATTTTTCAACAGCTTCATCAACAATTGCTTTTAAAGGAATAGTTTTTGTTCCACGATAACCACCATCTGATGTTAGTACCATTTCACATGATGAATCATTAATTCTATCAGCCAATGCTGTTGCAGAAAATCCGGCAAAGATAATTGAGTGAATTGCTCCTATTCTGGCACAAGCCAACATTGCTACAGTTAATTCGGGTATCATAGGAAGATAAATTGCAACTCTATCTCCTTTCTTAACACCATTGTTTTTTAAAACATTTGCAAATTGTTTTACCTTATCAAAAAGTTCTCCATAAGTTAGTTTTACTTCTTTTTCTTTTGGATCATTAGGCTCCCATATTAGCGCAACCTGATCTTTTCTCATAAACATATTTCTTTCAAAAATGTTTTCGGTAATGTTCAACTTTGCGTTTTCAAACCATTTAACTTGTGGAGCATCAGGACCGTCAAAACGCCAGTCAAGTACATTATCCCACTTTTTTCGCCAGAAATTAGATTCTGCAATCTCCGCCCAAAATTTTTCAGGATTTGCAACACTTTCTTGATACTTCTGCAGATATTCTGCCATACTGGAAATCTTATTACTCATAACTTTTAAATTGTTAGATGAAAAATATTATATACTAATGTTAATTATTTAACAATGGTTATTAAAAAAAGGCTAAAACCTTAACCTTATCATTACTACCCGTAAAAATACAACTTTCTTAGTCTTATTTATTATTTATGCTCATAAAAATATATGATATAAATCAGTTAATTAATTGCTATTTATGAGAATGCCTTTTAACTGCTATATATCAGTTGATTTATCTATTGTTTACAGGTTTCAATAGTTAATTATTAGAAACTAATTAAGGCAAAAATTACAATAAATTAGAAAGGTTTAATAAATGCGCGTCCATAAATTATGAAATAAAGCCTCTTTCAGAATTATAAACAACATTGTAATTTGATTAAGCTCACATTCAAAGGTTAAATATAGCGCATGAGATAAAAATAATCTAAGATTTGAAAGAAAATCTGACCCTGTTTTGCTATAGTGACAAAATTAGTCTGGTATGAAGTTATATCGATGTAATACTATAATGAAGATACTGTTTATTGAATTTAAGTTGAAAAATTCATCACGCAAAGACGCGGAGTCGCAAAGTGTTGGATATGAATAATTCTATGAATGAGTTAGTCTGAACCTATAAAAACTGGGGTTTTTAAGAAAAAGTTTTTAATTTACTTATTCTTCGCGGCTTAGCACCTTTGCGAGAGGTACTATGAATAATTCAGGTTAAATCGATGCATTACATTGCATCTATTATTTCGTCAGTTAATTCCAGGTTATGAAAAACATTTTGCACATCATCATCATCTTCGAACTGATCAATAACTCTCATTATTTTCAGAGCATCATCCAAATTTAATGTTTTTGTATCGGTTGGAATGCGTTGCAAATCAGCAGATTCAGGCTCAATATTCATGTCTTCAAGCTTTTTAGCCATTGTGCCAAAATCTTCCAAAGAGGTTATTATATGAAAAAACCCATCATCTTCTAATACAAGGTCCTCAGCACCAGCATCAATAAGCTCCATTTCAAACTCATCCTGATCAATATCACCAACAGGAACTATAAAAATTCCTTTACGGTCGAACATAAAACTCAATGATCCGTTTGTTCCTAAACTACCTCCCGATTTATTAAAAATTGCCCTGATATTTGCAACGGTACGCTGATTATTATCTGTTGTACATTCTACAAAGGCGGCTATTCCATTAGGCAAATAACCTTCAAATGTAGGCTCGGTAAACGAAGCACTATCTTTATCTTTACCCTTGTTAATAGCCCTGTCAATATTATCTTTTGGCATACTAACACCTTTGGCGTTTGAAATGGCCATTCGTAATCTAGGGTTAGCATCAGGATCAGCTCCACCTTCTTTTACAGCAACAGTAATTTCCTTTATAATTTTTGAAAACACCTTAGACCTCTTTGAATCTAATGCTCCTTTTTTTCTTTTAATTGTTGACCATTTACTATGTCCTGACATTCTTCTTATTTTTAGTTACTATAACAAAATTAATGCTAGCATTTTATTATGGCAAAATTAAGAAATTCTAGGTTTACAAAATATCACCGTACATTAAAAAAATATCCCTGTTGAAAAACCCTACAGGGATATAATGTTAAAACCCAGAATATGACTATACAATAAAGCGGATTACTAATGTCGAAAAACGCTTACCATCCAACAATGGTTATGCCGGCAGTAACAGGATATAATTCAGGGCCTCGATCACTTTGAAACATTGTATTTAACGAATATGTTGCAAACAAATTAATTATACCATAACCAAATCTAACAGTTGCATCAAATTTAAATGGTTGCAGATAGAAGCTGTTATTGTTTTTTACAATATTTCTCTCATTTGAATTAGGAGTACGATATGCAGTTGGTAAAATTTGATCGGTACCCGTATCTCTCAGGAAATATACTTTATCGGCATCGTTAAAATATACTTTAGTATGTGTACTTATCCGCATGTTTGCAACAACACCAAATGCAAAATGAAACCTGTGAATATTCCTTGGTTGATTAGTTTGTATTTCAAAAATTAAGGGTACAGTTAAATACATTGCTGTTAATTTAGTTTTTCGTACAGACACATCTTCCATATAGTAACCCTTAATATACGTACTGTCAGGTGAAAGGTAAGTGTTGTTGCTAAAACGATAGTTATTCCATGAAAGCCCCAACCCGGTAACTAAACCAATTGTTTTATTTTTATTTAAAGCAATGTTTTGCTCATAAATATTCAAGTTTACAGCAATTGATTTTTCGTATCTGAGATTTAAGTAATCGTATTCAGCTGCCCAGTTTGTGTTAAAATCAGGTGTTACATAACCGTTTATTCCCAGTTCAAAACCTCCCCAGTGACCATTAAATTTTCTAACTTTACGCCTTTCCCATTTTACATCACCATCATCACTAACTATCAAAGTATGCCTGCCTACAGATACGAATGTAGTATCACCTTCAATAACCTCTACATTTAGTAACCCAACATTAACTTTTGTTGTGTCATAATTTGTATAATGACTTGAGATTAATGTTGTATCATTTAATACGATTATTTCTTTCGCTTCATTACTATTTTTAATTATAACTGTTTCAGGTACTGAAGCATACCTCACTTCTGATGCTCCTGAGACTTGGTAAGAAAGATTCGATTTTGCATTTACAAAGCAAGAACTGGCACCACTTGCATTTACTACAGAACTAGTTGAAACAAGATTTTTACCATGAAAATCTGATGCTCCGCTACTTTCAACAACACTTGAAACAGTTACTCCGGTTAAGGTAACGTCAGATGCTCCGGAAACTTTTGTAATAATACTTTTATAATCAACATCTAATATTATATCGGATGCACCACTAACTATTATTTTAAGATCATCTCCGCTTAGAGTTCCTTTTGATATCATATCTGAAGCTCCCGAAACCCTAATTTGCTTAATATCTGGCGCAGTTACATAAAAATTTAATACCTTATATTTTTTAATTTTATTAGTATTAAAACCGAAATTCAATGTGCTGCCTTTTACTTCAACAGTTACATATTCTTGTATGTTTGAGTCTGTTTCAACTTCAACTGAGAAACTATCCCCCTGGGTTAAATAAACAGTTCTCGCTCCATCAACTTTTATAGCATCAAAGCTGCCAATATTGTGATTTTGTTTTGTTATTTCGCCGTTTCCGCGGATTTGAGCAACCAATGGAAATGTAGTAATAATTGATAGTATTACTAAAACTATTTTAAAAGTGATTTTTTTCATGATTCATATTTATTGATGATTTTGTATGTATGACGGAAATAATATGCTGATTGTTACAACTAGTTTTAAAGAAAGTTAAAAGTATTGTATATCCAAGATCCTTCCAGAGGATGAAGTTCCTGGTGGATGTTGTTGTTTTGGCTATTGTATATTAGTCTGGAAGGACCTATTCAACTATGGAAGGACCTGCGGACTCTTCCAGGTTGCGTACGGTATCTCTTCCAGATTGCATAGGGTACTTACAGATTAAGAGAGGCGATTTTTTTAGCTAATGTAACAGCCATTTTATAGCCTGATTCATGAGTCCAGCCAGCAATATGTGGTGATAATACAACATTTCTCAGGGAAATAAGATTCTTGAAATCATCAGGCAGCACTACGTTTTCAAACGAAAGCCCTTCGTATTCAAGCACATCCAGACAGGCACCAAGAACTTTCCCCTCCCTAAGGCTTAAAACAAGATCACTCGTTCTTAGTACACTACCCCTTGAAGTATTTATCAGATAAATATTTTTCTCAAACCTGTTGATAAATTCAGTGTCTACTAAATATTTAGTTTCATCTGTAAGAGGAATGTGTAAGCTTACAATGTCGCTTTGTTTAAAAACTTCATCCATTGTTGACTCTACAACAAACTCATCTGAAAAATTATTTTTGTATTTATCGTAAGCCAGCACATTAACATCAAAACCTACAAGCTTTTTTGCAAATGCTCCACCAGTATTTCCATATCCTATAATGCCAATTGTTTTACCACCAAGCTCGTAACCGCGATTGCCCTCACGAATCCAAACTCCATTTCTAACCTCATTATCAGCAATAATCAAATTACTAAATAAGGTAAGCAACATACCTATGGCCTGCTCACCAACAGCATCACGATTTCCTTCTGGTGCATTTAAACATATAATATCATTACGTTGGGCATAATCAACATCAATATTTTCCATGCCTGCACCCACTCTACCAATAAACTTAAGATTAGTACAGTGGCATAAAAACTCAGCATCAAGTATAATTTTACTTCTTACTATAATACCAATGTATTCATGAGCAATTTTGATGAAATCTTCCCTGCCAAAGTCATCAAAGTAATTACATATAAATCCCTGGCTAATAAGAATATTAGTTAGCTCAACATGAGCTGTGTCAATAAAAAGTATCTTTCCTTTTTTCATTATAAAAACAAAACTTACATTTGCGAAAATTTAATACTACTTATAAGTAAAACACAAAAGTACAAAGCTTATTTAATAATCACTTTATTATTAATAAAAGTCGTTTAGATTATTTGTTTTATTTTAGTGCAAACATTAAGAAATAAAGAATTCATGTGGCAATTTCTTGTTAGATTTATTTTAAGAAACAGGTTAGTTATTCTGATAACAATTGGAGTACTAACTATTTTTATGGGGTATATGGGATCAAAGATCAAGATGTCGTATGAAATGGCCCGTATGTTACCATCATCTGATCCCAAAAGTATTGAATATGAAAACTTCAAGAAACAATTTGGACTTGACGGCAATGTAATTTTTGTAGCAATTCAGGATCCAGATCTATTTACAACTGACCATTTTAATAGCTGGTATGATCTTGGCAATGAAGTACTTGAAATTTACGGCGTTCAGGAGGTAGTGAGTGTTTCGCGCCTATATAATTTGATACGTAATGATAGTCTTAAAAAATTCCAGTTTTTACCAATATCATCACAGAAGGCAAAATCACAACAAGAAGTTGATTCAATAAAAAATATAATTTACAACCTTCCGCTTTATGACGGGCGTCTTTTTAATAGGGAAACTGACGTTAGTTTAATGATGATTACACTTAAAAAGGAAGTGTTAAACTCTAAGGCCAGAATTGGTCTGGTAAAGAATATAAAAGAAACAATTGATAAATTTGGGGATGAATATAAAATTGATGTTAAATATTCAGGATTGCCATATATACGAACAGTAACATCAAAAAAGATTCAAGATGAATTACTATTATTTGTTCTACTATCATTAGTAATCACATCCATATTATTATTTATCCTGTTTCGGTCTGGCAGAGCTGTACTTTTTGCAATG
>Ga0307990_1003144_pt1 | contig 12792 bp, 8 predicted proteins | sample EllFjometagen129_FD_203168 | JGI IMG/M metagenome (GOLD analysis project Ga0307990, IMG submission 203168) | Marine microbial communities from Ellis Fjord, Antarctic Ocean - #129 | ecosystem: Environmental > Aquatic > Marine > Unclassified | place: Southern Ocean | collected 2014-10-08
CCATATCTCTACTCACCATGTAAAAATATAATCCAACCTAACCTAAAAGACAGTAGGGAGAATATGGGAAGTACTGTGGAATATTTTTGCGGGATTGATCAAAGTATTGTTTATTTTATAGATTTTGATGCCCACGTTGGGATTTTCCTGTCGCCAAATAACATAACGATTGATTGGCTGCAGTATTTTCAATATTCACACCAACCGGACTACATGTTGATCGGGGAAAAAGATCTAGGTAACTCAATCCCGAATTGTATCGTCTACGTACACAGCAGGGGAAAAAAAATTTGGGGAACATGCTTGAAGCGTACAGGTCATTGTTAAATAGAGTAGAATTGCCAATGGAGGAAGATCAGATAAAAGTTTACAAAATTACTGAAAAACATTACAATATCATTCGCAATAGTATGTATCAGTATCAAAGTATATATGGCAAAGATGCTATTACTATTTTTGCAATAAGAAATCAATGAACACTGGCAGAGCCGGTAGTCATTGATTGATGTAGATAACTGGAATGAAATTTACTCCGCCGTGATGACCTTTTTACGCAATGGGAAGCGCTTGATGATCTTAGCTTCGACTGGGAGCGTCATGCGGTCACCGGCCTTAAAATCGAGAGGCGTCGGCAACTTCACATCTTTTTTTGGCGGAAGTGGGAAAATCATCAGGCTTTCGACCGTTTCATATTTTTTCAAAACGTAAGCCAGACCGAGTTGCATGCCCTGTCCATCCACCGCGCAGCTACTGACGTGCCCGGCGAATGCTCCGCGAGCGTCGCAGGCGGGATCGCCGATCTTGAGAGGCTTGCTGCCCTTTTGCGGGACGCGGAAGCGAACGACGATCTTGTCCCGTCCGGTTTCCTTTTTCATGAACGCGCGCTTGCCGATGAAAAAGGGTTTGTGCAGTTTGACGTAACCGCCGAATCCGGCACCCATCGGAGAAATGTCCAGCGGCCCCGCCAATTCGTGTCCGTATAGGGGAAGGCCCGCTTCGATGCGCAGGCTGTCGCGAGCGCCGAGGCCTGCGGGTTTGACGCCAAATTCCTCTCCGGCATCCAACAAGATATTCCACAACTCGACTAAGTGATCGGGATGAACCAGCATTTCGTAGCCATAGAATTCGCCGGTATAACCCGTTCGACAAATAAAAACACCTATCCCGGCGAGCTCTAATTCCAGACACTCCGTGCGTTCCATGTGACGAAGACGCCGGGCATCCGGTCCTTTGGAAAGTTTGAGAAGGGTTTTGATGGAGGCCGGTCCCTGCAAAGCCAAATCTACCTTGCACTCGTTTCCCCATTTTGGGTCATGCAAATTTTTGAGCATCGCCTGGCCCAAAGGACGACGCGTCGGCAGTTGCGGGTCGATCAGGGCCTGCCCCGAATTGATATGGTTTAACCATGCCCAGTTTTTCTTTTCGTTGGCGGCGTTGACCACCATCAAAAAACGATGGGCATGCAGGCGATACACCATGACGTCATCGATAACCTTTGCGTCCGTGTCGAGAAGATAGGCATAGAAGGATTTTCCATTGCCGAACCGGCGGACATAATTTGTCGCGACCAGGTCTATGAAGTCCTCGGCGTGTTCGCCGCAGATTTCAAAAACGCCCATATGAGCCACGTCGAAAAGGCCTGCGGCGTTTCTGACGATGTTGTGTTCCTCAATGGTTGAACCATATCGAACGGGCATTTCCCAACCGGCGAAGGGAACAATCCGGCCGCCGAGCTTTTTGTGCTCATCATAGAGCGGCGTCCGGCGCAAGGGCGCATCCGCTTCCTCCCATGCAAAAGTTTTTGGGTCCGCCAGGCGGGCTGACAATTTGGCCAGCGGCGCTTGTCCGACGAAATACGGTTTATGCAGCGCGAAACGCTCCGGTGACTTTTGGAAAATGTCTTTGGCGCTTTGGCCGGCAAGATTCGGGTCCGTTGCCGGAGTGCTTTTTAAAACATTGGCGTCGGAATCGTCCGGCAAAAGCTCTGTGATAACGACCGGTCCTTCGATTTTCGCGGTGATGTCCGTCGGCTCGAAAAGCAGATACCCGTCGGCGTGACCGCGCATCCAATTGAGAACATTTGCTGAATGGGCGGCGTTAATTTTCAATACAAAATCGCTGTATGGCGAATCGCCTTTTTGAGAGCAACGGCCAACAATAACTTCCTCGATTACGAAGCCTTGCCCGTTGAGCATCAGGGCCGCCACATTTTCTCCGGCTTTGATATTCGTGAGATCAAGGGTCAGAAGATTTTGCAGATACGCCTGGGCGCGGTCGCCGGAAACGCGGACACACACTTCGCCGGATTCCGTTGGTGTTGCCAGCGAATAGTGGGGATAGGCCCAGGTATTTTCGGACTTGGAATGCAGCTTCGCGGCCAGCGCCTCAACCTGCTGCGTTGCCTCGTCGAGCAGCCGCAAATCGACCTTGCCGCGCGGCAATTTTGTGGAAACGCCCTGGTAGATGAATGGTTCAATCCCTGTGAGAACTTTGTGGATGATCGCGGCGAGTTCTTTGATCTCTTCTTCGCCGGCACCGCACTGCGTGATCCACGGCGTCCCCAGGCGTATCCCTGTCGCCATGGCAGTCAGGGCGTCGCCGGGAACCCTGCTTTTGTTGGCCACGATGCCGCACAGTTCCAGAATGCGGACCGCCGGTTTGCCGTAAAGCATCGCCCCGCCTTTTTTCGCCAGCGGCTTGAGATCGATGAGCATCAGGTGCGTGTCGGTGCCGCCGTGAGCCAAGGTCAACCCAAGGTCACGCAGTTCATCGGCCAGCACGGAAGCGTTTTTAACAATCTTTTGTTGCAGAGCCTTAAATTCATCTGTCTGCGCCAGCTTAAAGGCAACGGCCAGCGCCGCGATGGCGTTAATGTGCGGCCCGCCCTGCTCACCGGGGAAAACGGCCATGTCTACGGCATGAGCCAGTTTCTCGTTCGTCGTCAATATCACTGCGCCTCGTGGACCCATGAGCGTTTTGTGCGTTGTGAAGGTAATAACGTCGGCATAGCCGATGGGACTTGGGTAGGCGCCGGCAATGACCATGCCCGCCGGGTGCGCGATATCCGCCATGAGCAAGGCACCGCATTCACGGGCGATCTCCTTGAGCCTGACCCAGTCCGGCGCCCAGGGATAGGAGGTATAGCCGCCGATAAGGATGCGCGGCCTGTGCTCAAGCGCCGTCTTGCGGATTTCTTCGTAATCCAAAAGCCCTGTCGCCCGGTTGACCCCGTAAGAGACGATGTTGTATCGCTTTCCGCTCGAATGGAATTCGTTGCCGTGGCTCAGGTGTCCGCCCTGCATGAGGTCCATGGCCATGAGCGTGTCGCCGTTTTGTAAAAAGGCTCCATAGACAGCCAGGTTGGCAGCGGCGCCGGACAGAGATTGCACGTTGGCGAAGATGCGGTCGGCGGGGATGTCCTCCGTGGCGAAGCACTGCGCTGCGCGCCGGCGGCAAACCAGTTCCACGAGGTTGACGTAGGCGTTGCCTTTGTAAAAACGGCGGTCCGCGTAGCGTTTGTGATCAACCAGTTGCGCGGGCAAATCAGCCAACTGTTCTTCTGTTCGGAGCAGGTGGCTGGTGGAGGGGTAGTCTTCGGCGTAGAGACAGGAAAAGGGCGTGTCGAGGACTTTTCTGACCGGCGCGCTACAGATGTTCTCCGAGGGGATCATGATAATCTGCCGTGCCTGCCTTTCGGTTTCATAACGTATCAAATCAGACAGGAAAGAATCGCTGGATTCCAGTTCATCGTCAAAAAGCCATTTCTCGATAATTTTTTTTTCGCCCACGATATCCTCTCTTTCATGGTCCTGATTCTTATAATCAAAGGGCTCTTTCGAGTGAGATTTGAGGGGTATCACCATCGTTTCCCAAAGTCAATTCGCTATGGAGCGTCGAAGGCGTTATCAATTCATTGATGCCTGTTGCCACACTAAGTAAAGCGATCCGTTTTCACCCATTGCTTGCGCGTTCATTGAAGGTTACAATGAGTTTTTGGGGCAAGCAAAACCAATGTTTCCAGGGAGGCGTCAAACCATGATGAAATCAAACAGCTTGCTCGTTCTTACAATTTCTTTCGTTTTGTTAACTTCCTTTGTTTGCTCCTGCGGCTGCAACGATAACGACGACTATGACTGCCCGGATTGCGAATGTCATAATGACGACGACACTGACGACGTGAACGATGATGTTGATGACGACATTGACGACGATGTCGATGATGACACGGACGACGACACGGACGACGATACGGACGACGACACTGATGACGACATCGACGACGACACCGAAGACATCAAAGCCGACATCGAATACGTGGCCGGCGGTAATTTCTCTGGAGCGGCCCTTGTCATGGACAGCCAGGATCGGGCCTACATCATCACCAACAAGTCTCGCCAGATGCGCCAGTATTATAAGCAGGAAAGCGACTGGCTCTATTTGGTGGCCGATACCGGCGTCTTTTCCAATCCCAGCGCGGCCATCGCCGCCGACGATACGCTGCATCTGGCCTATTACGACTGGTTCGACGCCAAGCTTTGGTACTCTACCGGTAGCGGCGATGTCTGGATAGACGAGATTGTAGATGAAGACGGCGATGTCGGTCATTACAGCGCCGTTATCCTGGACGCCAGCGGCGTCCCGCACATTGTTTACAATGAGGAAATATCGCGAGTTTCGATGGGGTTGCGCTACGCGACCATCGTCGGCGACGCATGGGTCATCGAGACCATTGATTCCGGTGAAAACGTGGGAGCATTTCCGACTATTGCTTTGGACTTGGCTGGAAATCCCTATGTCACGTATAACACGGCGTCGGGCGTTGCTCTGGCGCACAGCTTCATCGGAGGCTGGGAAGCGATTGATCTTCCCAGTGCTTTGGCTTCCAATCGAGCCAGCGGCCTGGATTTCGATTCCGTTGGAAACGTTCACGTGATTTATCACTCGACCGACGAGACCGGAAAATTGCGACACGCTTACGGCGCCTTTGACAATCTTCAAACGGAGATCATCGAAGGGGCGTTGCCAGTTGGCGATACGGTTTCGATGGACGTTGACGACAATGACATTGTTCATTTTACATATTACGATAACGCGGCCACGACGGTCGTTTACGGCAATAACATCGGCAGCGCCTGGAACAGGCAAACCCTGGGACCGGGTTATCCTGTTTTTATCAAGGCCAAAAACGCTGACAACATCGCCATTTCCCTATCCGGTATCGGTCTGTTCCGAAAGGCTGGCACCGATTGGGTGCAATCCAATTTCGACCGGGCATTTACAGTGAAGGAAACCGCCATCACTACGGATTCCACCGACTCGATCCACTTGGCTTTTCTCGACTCCACCGCGCAAAGCATCAAGTACACGAGCGATCAGGCCGTCGATTGGGAATTTGATACTGTTGTGTCCAATATCGGAGCGGACGTTCTGAACATCGACCTCGCGGTTGATTCCGTGGGCAACGTGCACATCTGTTACTACAACGCTCTGAATTTCAAGCTTGGTTACGCCAGCAATGAAAGCGGAGATTGGGCATTATCATTGATCGACGATTCGAATTTTGTCGGAACGCATAACTCCATGATTATCGACTCAGACGATATCCTGCATATTAGTTATTCCGACGACGCCAACGGCGACTTGAAATACGCCAACAACGAAGGCGGCGACTGGAATACTTTCATCATCGAAGACGAGGGATTGGTCGGTTCATGGTCAGAGATAAAAATCAATCAAAGCGGGAAAGTTTATATTGCTTTCGTTGACACCAGTAATAACGACATCATGCTGGCGGCCAGCACCTTTGGCGCCTGGAACAAATCCATCATTGGTCCCGACGGCGGCAATTATCCGTCTTTAGCCTTGGATTCCGACGGCGCCGCGCATGTCTCCTTCGTCGGAGCGGGTTTGCAGCATTCTTATTACGGCGATGACGCCTGGGTCGTTGAATCCATTGATCCTGAAGCTCTGGAAATGGAAACGGCTACCGCCGAGTCGGCTGATCTGAAAATGAACGTCGCGTACCAAAGTCTGAACTGGAACCTGAGTTTCGCCAGGCAAGGCACCGGGAATTGGAGCAAGGCCGTCATCGACGACGTCGGCAAAACCGGCTACTACGCCGACATGACCCTTGGCGCAGGCGGCAGACTGTATGTCAGCTACGTCGCGCACGCCGCCGTATGGCTGGCACAGGTTTATTAGCTTTAAGAAGCTAGAAGTCAGAATTTAGAGTTTCAAACATGATGAGCGGGATGAAAATCCCGCTCTTCTTTATTCCACGGCTTCGTAGGGATCGGTGATTTCCTTGAATGGATTCACATTGTACAAATAAATTTTCTTGAGCAGGCCACGGAATTTTCGCACAGCGCCCATGTCGCGGGACTGCGTGCGATGGGGTTTTGTAAACTCGGCCATCGTATCCAGGCAACTCATATCATTGCCGCAGGGCTGCGTCGAATCAAAGATTTGCGAAAAAGGTTCCGGGTCGGCAGAGCCGAACAATCTCGGAAGCCAATGTTTGTTGAGCAGATAATAAACATTCAAAGTGCGATGCGTCGGCAGATCGCCAATTTGCACGCCTGCGTCGGCGGCCATGCGAACGCCTGCCGTGGCAAAACGCGAAGCCAATTGATGCTCGGGATGGCCGGTGGCGCCGTGATTTGGTCCGAAGGTCAGGATGACGGTGGGTTTGAACCGGCGTATGGCCTCGGCGCACACCAGAACCGGATCCTTATGCTTTCGCCATATTTCGGCAATCTCGTGCCGCTTGGGAAAACTTTTCACCGGCAAAGCGGCGTTGTAGTAATCCTCGTTTTGCAACTCGGCATGATACAGCTTGGCGACCTCTTTTAATTCCTTGTTGCGCACCGTAGCCAGATCCGGCTCACAGCCTTCCGGGAGGTTGCACTCGCCGCCATCGCCATGATTTAAAACGAGCATGTACACGGGGTTGTGATAATACAGGCTCGCCCTGGCCAGGATCGGTCCGGGAAAGCATTCGTCGTCCGGGTGCGCCGCGATCCACATGACCCTGGCGCCTTCGGCCAGCACATCATCAATGGTCTGCTCGCCTTCATGCACCTGCACGCTTGCACAGGCGCTCAAAAACAGAACGGCAACCAGTAGCAACGCGAAATAAATCAATACACTTGTCGTTAACTTGGCTTTTGGGGCTGACATTAGACGCCTCGCAAAAAGTATTTCCAATCCACAGAATCGATCCACCGCCAATCATGCGCGTTGTCAGGGCATCAATCAAGGGATGTCGGTCGACAACTGCCGAGTAAAGTAATTGACGTAGGGTTTTCATGCCCGTCTGGAGTTGTTGAAATTTCATGCGAGGAGTCATATTGTCGTGCATTGGAAATCAGTGTTTTGAAAAAGCTGGAATCCCGGCAAAGCGCAAGAGGTGAAAAGGATATGGCTGAAAATCTGCTGGATAAATTGAAAGTCGCAAAAGACACGACTCCCTATCAGAAAAAACGAGCGAAGTATTATGACCTGGGAACCGTCGAAAATATGGATGTTCTGCTTCCAGCCATGTGGAATGCAGACGCCCTGGCGTGCATGGAAACCATCGATCTTGTCTATCGCACTTTGTGCGGCGTCCTTTACAACTTCGCACCCACTTCGGGACATCCCGGCGGCAGTATTTCTTCCGGGCGCATCGCCTTAGCTTTGACCTTTTTCACGCAGGACTACGACTTCAGCAATCCCGGCGCAGAGGATGCGGATCGTCTGATCTACGCTGCCGGGCACAAGGCGATGGGTTTGTACGCCATGCTCGCGCTGCGCAACGAACTTGTCAGAATCGCAGCGCCGGAACTTTTGCCGGATGAAAAACATCAGTTGCGTTTTGAAGATCTGCTCGGTTTCCGTCGCAATCCCACGCAGGAAACGCCGCTTTTCGCCAAATTCAACGCAAAGCCTCTCGACGGGCATCCTTCGCCCCTCGTCCCGTTTGTGCCCTTTGCGACGGGCGCCTCCGGCGTCGGCGTTCCCACGGCTCTGGGCTTTGCTTTTGGCGCATTTGACGCTTATGGCGACAATGCGCCGCTCGTTCATTTTCTGGAAGGAGAGGGCGGCATGACCGCCGGGCGCGTTCACGAAGCGCTGGCCGCCGCGGCCTCGGCCAACCAGGCAAACGTGATTATGCATATTGACTGGAATCAGGCGTCCATTGACTCCAACCAGGTATGCGCGGCGGATGGAAAAGTGGGCGACTACGTCCAGTGGAGTCCTGCCGAGTTATGCTACACGCATGACTGGAACGTCATTTATGTTCCCGACGGAAAAGACATACGGCAGGTTGTCGCCGCGCAGCGCCTGGCTCTGGTCATGCAAAACGATCAGCCGACGGCCATTGTTTATCGCACGATCAAGGGATGGCGATACGGAATAGAAGGCAATAAGTCCCACGGCGCGGGGCATAAATACGCTTCGGAGCAATACGAGCAGTTCGTGGCCGCTCCCTTTGAAGGCGCCTTTTGCGATTGCGCCGCGAAATTTCCACATTGCGATCAGAATAACACCAATGATGAAGTTGAGGAGGTGTTTTTCGAAACCCTGCAGTGCATTCGCCAATCGCTGGAAGAGGAGGGCAAGGCGGCAAGTTTCGGCGCGGCGCAGGTGAAGGATTCTCAAAAGCGGCTTCAGGACAAGGGACGCACACTTCGCAGCGATGTTCCGGTTCTGCAAAAGATATTCGACACTCCCGCAGACCCAGCGAAGCCTGAAATCAATCTGACGCCCGGAGAGAAAACGACTCTGCGCGGCACGCTGGGCACGGTTCTGAATATACTCAATAAAAAAACCGGGGGGGCTTTTGTCGGCGCCTCCGCGGATCTGTTCGGCTCCACGAGCCTTTCGACCATCGCCAAAGGCTTTCCGGCAGGTTTCATGAACTGTGTTGATAATCCCGGCAGTCGCCTTATGCCCGTCGGCGGTATTTGTGAAGACGCGATGGGCGGTTTCATGACCGGGCTTTCAACATTCGGACGCCACATCGGCGTCACCTCTTCCTACGGCGCTTTCATCGCTGCGCTGGAGCATGTTCCCGCTCGACTGCACGCCATTGGACAGCAGGCGCGGCATCTGGCTTACGGCGATCCCATGCGGACATTTATTATGATCAACGGGCACGCCGGCATCAAAACCGGCGAGGACGGGCCGACGCACGCCGACCCGCAGTGCCTGCAACTTTTGAGCGAAAACTTTCCGCGCGGCGTCGCCATTACGCTCACGCCCTTTGAACCGACCGAGATATGGCCGCTGGTCATTGCGGCCCTGGGAAAGCGACCCGCACTTCTGGCCCCTTTCGTGACCAGGCCGGCCGAAACGGTTCCCGACCGCGCGGCGCTGGGACTGGCCGGCGCCGAAAAGGCGGTGCAGGGCATCTACAAATTGGTCGAAGTCGATCCCGATAAAAAACCTTATCACGGCACTGTCGTTTTGCAGGGCAGCGAAGTGGGCATCAGTTTCGTTTATGAGGTTCTGCCGGTTCTTCGCGAAAGGGGCCTCAATCTGAATGTGTATTACGTCGCGAGCGCCGAGCTTTTCGATCTTTTGCCCGATGAGGAAAAGGAAACTATCTATCCGGAAGCCAGGGCCAGGGAAGCGATGGGCATTACCGGTTTCACGCTCCCGACGATGTATCGCTGGGTGACATCCGCCGAAGGACGCAAACGCACGATACATCCTTTCAAGGCGGGACGTTTTCTCGGCAGCGGAAAAGCCGAAAAGGTTCTGGAAGAGGGCGGACTGCATCCGAAAGCCCTCATCGACGCGATCAGCGATTACGCGGCATATATGGATGACGAATAGCGCTCAGCGATGTAGCACAGGCGCCCTCGCCTGTGAATGTAGGAGCGGTTTTCAACCGCGATTGTAGGAGCGACATTCTTGTCGCGATAATGTGATGACAGGAGCGGTTTCTAACCGCGATTGTAGGAGCGACATTCTTGTCGCGATAATATGATGATAGGAGCGGTTTTTAACCGCGATTGCAGGCCCTCGGTTCTTTTTTAGTTCAAAAAACGGTCGTTTCCATGTAAACTGCCAATGTGATAACGACGATTGCGCGTAGGCGCAATAAATGGATTGCATCAACATCCAAATGCTGGTTGTGTGATGATTTGGCCATTGCAACGAAATTCGTGAGGGATTCCATGAACAGGACACTCCTTTTTCTGATCGTGCTGGCGACTAGTGTCGCAACCGTTTCCGCGGCGCAGGCGAAAACTTTTATCGTTTACGACTTCGACGCCGGAGAGACTTCGGATCGCGATGTTCGCGTGATGAGCGAGCTTCTGCGTTCGGAGATGGAAGAAATCGCCAAAACTTATGTAAAAGAAGCACCGGACAAGACATGTTACAGCGTGTCGTGCGCGAAGCAGACGTTGCAAAGCCGCGGCGTGGACGCCGTCGTCATTGGAACCGTGATGATTCTCGGCTCCAACAAAATCATCATGGTCAAGGCGGTCTGGGATTCAAAAACATATCGCTACAAAGTTCCGCTGGAAAATCCCGAGGATTTTGAATACCTCGCCGAACGGTTGGCGACCGCCATCGTCGGGAAAACAACCTTTGATCAGGAAATGGGAATGGATTCGGTCGCCAAGCGTGAGCAGGACCCAAACAAGCGCAAGGTGCATGGCGACTTTTCCGTCGGCGCCGGGCTGGGCGTTTGGAAACCCCTGGGCGATTCCTACCTGGGCGCTGATTACCTGTATATGTTCACCGCCTTTTTGCGTTATGAACTGACTGACATTGCCATTGATCTGGAAAGCGGGATTTATTACAGCAACTCCGTCGGCAACGAAATCTACATTTCTGAAGTGCCGATTGATGTGTCCGTGCTTTACTACTTTTCGAAAAGAGACCGCAGCCCCTTCATTGGCGGCACTTTCGGCATTCATATGATTACTCTCAAAGATGACTCCGACGTGCGCGTTTACAAGGACGCCACCTATTGGGCGCCGCACTTCGGAGGATTTCTGGGATATGAACTCGGTCGCGCGCAGGTTCTGTCCTTCAGCGCCCGCGTTGGGTACAAAGCCAACCTGGTGTCCTTTGAAAAGGTGGAGGGCGCATTGGAAGACGAGGACGTGGGCGAAGGCGCGCACGGCCCCTTCTTCGCCATCGCCATCACCTTCTTCTAGGAGTTAGGCCATTTCTCCGGCAGGCTCCCGGGATGGTTGCATTTTCAAGCCATCTTTAGGCCCCTGCGGGAAGACGATGAATCGTGGCCATGAGGATTTCTTGAGAAAACCAGCGGACAAAGGAGGAGCACGATGAAATTTTTATCCTATTTATTGATCCTTGGAATTCTGTTGCTATCCGGGTTCGCGATAATCGGATGCGGGGATGACGACGACGACTCGGCTGACGATGATGCCAACACGACCGACGACGATGACTCGGCTGACGACGATTCGTCGGGCAACGACGATGACTCTTCGGGCGACGATGATGACAGCCTGGACGATGACACTATCGACGATGACACTGGCGACGATGATTCTTTAGACGATGACGATGACGATGACGATGACGATGACGATACGACGATCCTCGACTGCCCGGCCCTGATCACCAGGCAACCCTATCTTCAACTCGTTACGCAGACGAGCATCAATGTTTTGTGGCGCACGGATGAGCAGGCTGATTCGTTGGTTGAATGGGGTGAGACGGCGGCGCTCGGCGAATACGTCAACGATGACACGATGAAAAATCGACATGAGGCCATGATCGACGGGCTTATGCCCGGAACGCAGTATTTTTACAGAGTTCGCTCCTGCAATGACGAGACCGGCATCGCCACTTTCCAAACGGCTCCGACCGACGACGAACCTTTCAATTTCGTCGCATTCGGCGACAACCAGGATGGTTTCACGACCTTTACTCAGATCGCCGCGATGATGAAAGAAGAGCAGCCGCATCTGGCCATATCCGTCGGCGACACTGTGGATGACGGTTGGGAAGAAGGCGACTGGGATGAGCAGCTTTTCGGACCGGCCCAGGATCTTTGGCGCGAAACGCCCCTGTACGTTGCGATCGGCAATCATGAGAATTTGGCGCCGTATTTTTTCAACTCTTTTCACTTTCCGAACAACGACAAAGAATATTACTCGTTCCTGTACGGCAACGTCTTTTTTCTCGTGCTGGCGCAGGACACCATTCACCTCACCTTTCCAGGCACGCCTCAACACAATTTCATGGTTGAGGCGCTTTCCTCGGACGAGGCGCAAAATGCGGAATTTCGGGTTGTTATTTTCCACACGCCGCCCTGGACGGAAGGGTGGGTCGGATATGACGGTGAGTGGATGGTGCGGGCGTATATCGTGCCGGTTATGGAGCAATACGGCGTAGATGTTTATTTCAACGGCCACACGCACGATTACGAGCGCGGTTTGCGCAATGGCGTGAGCAATTACATCATTGGCGGCGCAGGCGGCGGTTTGGATGCCTGGGCAAGGGACGTCCCACATATTACGGTCTATTACGCCGTGCATCACTACCTAAGCGTAAACGTTGATGGCCCGACCATGACGTTGGACGCCATCGATATTGATGGAAACCTCTTTGACACCTGGCAAATCGTCCACTGACCGAAAGTGGTTTTCAAAAAAACAAATTAGTTTGCAAACAAAAAAACAGTGGATGTCTTTCCTTTTGTCATGAGCATACGCATTCGTTTGTCTTGATCCTTCGTCAACCTTGGGATAGCGTATGGCCTGGGTGGATACTTGGAGGTTGTGAATGGAAATACGCAAAGCCGTCATTCCGGTGGCT
>Ga0307990_1003145_pt1 | contig 12791 bp, 18 predicted proteins | sample EllFjometagen129_FD_203168 | JGI IMG/M metagenome (GOLD analysis project Ga0307990, IMG submission 203168) | Marine microbial communities from Ellis Fjord, Antarctic Ocean - #129 | ecosystem: Environmental > Aquatic > Marine > Unclassified | place: Southern Ocean | collected 2014-10-08
GAATCTGAATCACTTCCAAGAGATTGCGCTTGGCTTCTTCCGCTGTTTCCCCCTGAGAGACAAAATCCAGCTCGGGACACTTCGCAACAAACCAACGTCCCTTCTGCCAGGTCTCAATTGTAGTTCTCAGTTGCATTGGCATCCCCTCCATTCGTCTTTGCTGCATGTGTTGCTTGATTTCCAGCCGATGGTCCATGGTCCATGCCTAGGGGTCAGACCTTCATTTTTAGGATTTCGGTCTTCATCCATTGGCGGTTTCCTTGTTCGTGGTGCACGCCCGTCTACCTCCCGTCATCTTCATGTATCCAAACTACTAGAGCTGCATGGCAACGGGCGAATCCGCACCTCGCTCTCGGAGGCTACTAGGAAGTGGTCCGCCAATCGGTCTTCGTAACCTGCTAGTATATTGGAGACCACCCGGACCTTATTGGCGGCTCTTTCGTCCTGTAGGCGTAGAAGAATGACCCCTTGACTTGGGAGCTTCCCCAGAAAGATTAACCTTCCAAAGTCCTTATCGTTGGTGATGATCACTCGCCCCTCTCGATTGGCCCAAACACATACCTCAGAATCCTCGATCCCCGGGCGGTCCTCTTGAACTGAAGCAACATCATGCCCAGAAGATTCAAGGTGACGGACAATGCTCAACCCGGCGCTTTCATCAACTAAGAACTTCATTTACCCGCTCTTTCTAAAGCGTAGACCTCCTCTACCTCGAGAGCCTTGACACCATAGGCAAGGGCAGCCTGAATGTCTTCCTTGGTAAGCTGGGGGTATTCCCCAAGGATCTCTTCGGTGGCTATCCCCTGGGAGAGCATCTTTAGGATCAACTCTACTGGAATCCTTGTTCCCTTAATTACCGGTTTGCCGACCATGATTTTGGGATTTATCTCGATGCGATCTAGCCGTATTTGTTCCATTGTCCCCTCCTTCTTAAGTCCGTTTAAATCAGGGATCAGGCTTGCAACACAACATTTTCTGCCGTATGAACCGTCGTCTCCATTATAGCCGCGGTAACTCCGTTAAGTCCATGGTCCAAGGTCGTAACACATGGTCCAGAGTCGATAGTCCAGAGTCGATAGTCCAAAGTCAATAGTCCGGAGTCCAAGGTCCAATGTCGATAGTCTAGGGTCCGAGGTCGAGAGCCTTGATTCTTGACTCCTGACTCTGGACTAGGGACTCCGTAGACTGCGTTCTCACCTCATCAATAACACTTGAATCACCCCTGTGCCACTATCGAGCGCTTCCAGGGCCTTGGCTAACAAGGTACAGGCCGTTCCATCTTCTCGATTCCACTTCATGGCATAGCCCGGCGTGGAGGAGGACGTAAGAAGGTCGCCGGGTTCGATGGGGCCCCCTTCGTCGGTTGCTTTCATAGGGACGATGCCGATCAGCGCGAGGAGAGCGTAGTCACGAGTCGGGAGTCCGGAGTCGGGAGTCAGAAGCCCGGAGTCTTCAGTCGCCACCCGAGAGTCGTGAGTCATCAGTCCAGAGTCATCAATCGGGAGGCGGGAGTCATCAGTCCAGGGGCCATAGTCCGAAGTCGAGAGTCCGGAGTCAGGCGTCAAGAACCCGGAGTCTTCAGTCGCCACCCGAGAGTCGTGAGTCATCAGTCCAGAGTCATCAGTCGGGAGGCGGGAGTCATTAGTCCAGAGTCCAGAGTCCAATGTCGAAGGATTAGTGCCAAGGACAAAGCCAGGATCGGTTGAGACGACGCCAGCAACAAGCGTGGAACACGGACCTCGAGATTTGCGATAATGCCCGGCATTTTCCGGATCGAGCTCAAGGACATCTCCTGGCTCCACCAGTTCGGACACGGGTACCCACTCGGCTATGTCGGCTGATCCTGTGTGGAACCCGGCGCCGTAGTACGCGTTATCGGCATATACGTTTCCTGATTTGTCCACACGGAAGACGGCGGCCGTCCCACTTGTGGGAGTTGGGACCAGGTTCAGCCTTCCAGACCCATAGATGTTGTCCTTCCCGGCTGCACCCATGTCGATCGCATCTGCTTGCAGTGCGGATTGCAGCTGGGCAGCGGTTAGACCAGGGTCCTTCGAAAGAAGCAGAGCAGCTGCCCCAGCTACGTGGGGTGCAGCCGCGGATGTACCGCCGAAACCAACAGGATTATAGGTGTAGGTAGACACGCCATCTGGCCCGCAGATATCGGGCTTGATGGTGCTCGTAGCGTACTTGCTGTTGTTGGATGGCCCTTGGGAGCTGTAGTCTTGTTGCTCGCCCGTGGTCCATTGAGTTCGCGAAATCGCTCCTACAGCCAGCGCCTTTGCCGAGTTTGCCGGTGTGGTGATTGAACTTTCGGCAATATGATGCTCCAAATCTGTGTCATTACCGGACTGGCGATAGACGAAGATCTCAATATCGGGATTACTCGAAGCAGACCAGTTATAAACGACAATCTCATAATTTCCTGTAGCTTGTACGTCATAGGAGATTTCTTCGGTGGGTTCCTGGGTGCCATTTTGCAAGTTATCGGAAGAATAAACGATGCCGCCGAAACTATCATAGAGGTAAAGCTCGTAGTCCTGATTCGAGCCGAAGCCAGGCGCATAGTCCCAGTCATCCCAGGTCATGTAGATATGTACAGTGTCTCCGGCGGTGGCGTATATTCTACTGCCTTCGTCAATGCCGTCTGTATCGAGGAAATCCTCTCCCGTGCCAAAATCCAGATAACTATCAGAGTCGTAATCGACAAATTCACCCTGCCAATGACCATCGGCGGCCTCATTTCCAGCTGCGTTCACCCACAGGATGTCGTTTGCGCGGGCAGTTTCAACCATATCGCCTATGGTCCCCGTGCCGTCGTAGAAGTTGGTGTTGTACCAACCCACAGAGTGATTGATGATATGTACTCCATTAGAAATGCAATAGGCAACGGCAATCTCAAGGTCCACTTCGTCTGATATCTTCAGCAAATATAGATCAGCCAGGGGCGCCATGTCCTCGACGATCTCGGCCACCGCGGTTCCATGATCATAGCTGGCCTCAAAACCGCTTCCAGTGTAATCATGGGTGGAGACAACGCTTGCCAGCTCACCCGCGTTTCGGACCTCTGTATAACCGACAAAGCCAAGGTCAATTACAGCCACCTTAGTTCCCTGGCCATAATATCCAGCAGTGTGGAAGTCATCCGCGCCGGTGAGAGCTACGCCTTCGCTTGTCACCGCCATTGGGCGCGGACGATACGGCAATCTGATGAATGCAATGCCATTGACCTGATCGGCCAGTGTCTCTAACCGGCTAATCGGCACTCGAACACGCATCAGTCTCTCCGAGGCCGCTTCCACTTCACCGCCGAGCGCTCTGACCGCTGCTTGGTCGATGCTGGAAACCCGTCCAGATACGGGCTCAACGATAACCGTAACTAGATCATCTGCTACAGGGATACCTTTATCCTTTGCAAACTGCTGAACCGCCAAAGGTTGTGCCCGAGCTGTACGAGAAAGCTCCTGCAAGACTGTCTCCAGCTTCGGGTTGACTTCGTCAGAAGGGATGGTCTTGCCAGGAGCAGCCAGCAGAGTGAAAACAGAGAAACTCAAGATTGAGCCGACAATCAGCAAGCACAAGAAAATCGGTCTGCGGGTCATCTCCATCCCCTCCTCTCCATTCAATTATACCCACAGCAGCGGAAGATGTTACGTCAATCAGAACACAGGGCTCGCTGAGTTCATAGCCCCATAGGAATACCCCAGTGATGTATGACAGCACGGGGCTAGAGATTCCACGGGGCAGGGGTTCATTGGGTTCGTGGGGTTACTCCCTTGATCAGCGCAAGCTCTCAAACTTCTCAACAGTGAGTTTTGCGTCTTTAAGAATCTTGCCCAAAGTCCCCTTCGCGACATCCTTCCCTGAATGAATTGGCACAGTTGTCCATCGTCCATCAGAATGCCGATATATAGCATGGCTTCCGCTTTGCCGAATCAGACGGAAGCCTACCTTCTCCAATACATGCACCACTTCAGTGGGATTGGCTGGCCTCAGCTTAGGCATTGACCTCTACCTTGTCAATTGCAACTTCGATGGGAATGGGTTCACCAACCTCACGCCGGGCTTCAATGTGCAAGCGGATCGCATCCTTGAGATTCTCTACCGCTTCTTCATAGGTGTTACCTTGGCTATAGCAGCCCTGTAACACCGGACATGAAGAGATATAAACACCATCTTCATCTTGCTCGACCACAATGCTAAATCGATAAGAAGTCATGATTCTTACCTCCTATGTATCTCACACCTGGCATACCATGCTTATAGCCTTACCCTTTCACAAATCTGCCTGCGGAAAACGTATTAGCGAGATGTCACCCGGTTTGAAGTTCATGCTCTCTTAGTGTTCTCCAGCGAGTACTCTACCTCTCTTGGATCATTCCAAAAGTTAAATGCCCCGGTACTGAGCGCAAAGTCACCCCATGAGCCTGGTTCCTTCTCTCCGGGCTCCCTCCGCTTCTGTATGAAAACAATAAAGTCATATACCTCGGCGGCCAGATCTTCCGGCAATTTTTGGATTTCTCTAATTAGCCGCTCTTTGGTTTGCATATTATCCCTCACCGCAAAGCCTCGAATCTTGTAGCAGGTCATGCGTTCCAATTCCGCCTAATGAGCCACCTCTCCATTATATATAGCCAGGATAACTCCGTTAAGTCCATAATCCGAATTGCCTCATCGGAAATGTACACGAAATGGGACAGCAGCACATGCGAAAGCCACAACCAGCAAGATCAACAAGGCGGCAGACACCCCTATCTTGCGCAAAGTCAACGTGTGCATGCTCGTCATCTCCGTTCCATTATACCACGGGAGTAAGGAGTAGGGAATAAGGGATAAGGATTATGGGTTCATGAAGTTCGTATAGTTCGTAGGGTTCGTATGGTTCATCGAGTTCTTGGGGTTCATGGAGTTCATCGCCCCATGAAATATGTGTCTTGGCTGTGATTGCACGGGGCAGGGGTTCGTGGGGTTTGTGGCGTGCGAAGTTCGTAGTTCGGAGTGCAAATAGGGTTCATAGGGTTCATAGAGTTCATGGAGCGGGCATAGGCGCGAGCCATAAGGATTACGGATTAGGAGATACGCCTAAAACGTGGCAGACGGGCTACCACTCGCAAGCCGTAAATATCCGCTTCTTTCTTTACTCTTTCTCGTGTTTCCTCACCACTATCTCGGCCCACCGTACGAGTTCTTCCGCCAAAGCAAGCGCTTCTGCGTATTCGTCTTCCGTGATCGGCTCTGCTGTCCCAGGGTAACGACTCTCAACAGCATAATCTGAGAGAGCAGCCGCAGCCTTCACTCCATCGGAGACATCTTGCCTAGCTTGTTCTATGAGGCTGAGTAGTCTCGTTATGTCATGCGTGTAAGGAAAATCGATGCTCAAACATATCAGCACCGCCTTGGTTGCTTTCTCAGCAGCTTGTTGAGCAGCGAAACAGAGATCTTCCAAGTATACACCAGCAACACGCGCTTGTGCTTGCGTCAAGTTACTCCTAGCCCTGTTAAGCCACTCGATCGAATCATCTGGGGGCAACCGATCCTCGCTCATAAATCACCTTCCCTTCTTGCAAAGCAGGTTTAAGCACTAATGCATGGGTATTACGGTAGCGTTCGATATCATCGGGAGTCACCACAATTATGTCCACTGCTTGACCAACACCAAACAGGTTCATGTAGATGGCCTGTGATAGTCTGCGCCGGTGAACAGGTTCAGACTTTACCACCAAGAGGTCAAGATCACTATTTGGCCCCATCTCACCCCGCGCTGCCGACCCAAACAGGATGATCTTGTCCGGATCCGCCACACTAACGATCCTACTAATGATCTCGTCGAGAGTTCCCTTTGTGGGCGCTCGAATAGCCATATCTTTGAGTGTCCTCCTAAGCGTTGTGCTGACACCATTCTACAGCCATTCTCCTACCTGACCAAATGCCCGTGCTCGTAGGAGATATGCGTTCTCAAAGAACCTTTGGATAGCTTGAGCAGCATGTTTCTGCTCTTTATCGCTAAGCTCCGGGAAACGGGGAGCGATGGCTCTTCTTGGCACTCCTGTTCATGCTCCGTTCAGACGATCTCCACTAGATTACCTTCTCGCATCAAGGCAGAGGCTGGTCCTGCAATCCAACGCTCCTCACCATAACCACTGCTGGTCCTATTCTTCTGTTTCCATTCTAGCACGGACGGATACCAATAGGCACGGGATTGGAAGCTAGTTACCCCATAGGAATACCCCAGTGATGTATGACAGCACGGGGTTAGAGATTCCACGGGGCAGGGGTTCGTGGAGTTTCGGGTTCAGGGCTTGAGTCGCAACTTGCTTTCTGATCCCATCTGCTTACTTGCCATTCTCATCCTTGAACGCCCCAGCCGACAGAACTGTAATGAGTGATGAGTGATCAGTGATGGGTAACAAAGAACCAGTCTAGAGTCGATGGTCGGGAGTCATGGGTCCATAGTTCAAGGTCTTTCCAGGCATCGAGATCCTTGTGCGTCTTGAGTTCCGCATTCATGTTCCCTCATCACGTGTTACTGATCACGCATCACCGAATTCCACGCGTATCGCTCATCACCATTTCATCCCCGCAAATTCTTCCAGTTGAAGACAGTAATCCCCAGCTTGGGCAAGAATTCCTTCTCGTTCCTGCTCATGGCGTCTTGTAGATCTCTCTTCGGTGACCAATGTTTTGTATTATCATACCATCGCCTTCAATGGTGTAAATAACCCGCCAATCACCTATGCGTAGTTTGTAGGTTCCCTTAAACTCTCCAGTCAACGGCTTGGGAACGACCCTGGCAAAATTGCTGGAGACCCAATCTAGCTTCTTGAGAATTCTTCGCACTACCTGGGTATCGAGCTCTTGGAGATCCCTCACCGCGCCTTCTGTCCATTCAATCTTGGCCAAGTCTTCTTAGCACCTCTTCATGGGGGATCCTCTTAGACGTTTCTTCCAGGCGTTCTCTTAGTTTCTTTCTAAATTCATCTGTCAATTCCAGTCCAGAATCAGGATCCCCGAGTAATTCCACGATCTTCTCCTCTATTAGATACTCTAGATCATCAACACTCAGATCCTTAACCTTGGGCATCTTTCCACCTCCTGCCGATCGCGGTTCCGTCGCCGATAATTAGTGAATCATTCTCATTTCCGCAGGATTAGGGGGTTATGGATTACGGAGTATGGGTTAAGCCTGCCTACTCCTTGCCCCTTAACCCTTGATCCCTTCTTCCTTCCATCTTCCTTGTGCTTCAGTGCACGTATCAACCCGTTTAGCATCTTGCTCGCGCCCTCATACTCGGTTTCCAATTCAGTATATATGTTTGTATCCAAGAGCTGCAAATCTCTGGCCAGAAGCAGATGATACCGCGTTTCCTCCAAGGAGCCACAGGCCCCGCGAAATTGGCTCGTCCTGCATCATTGCACGGGGCAAGCCCCATGAAATCGGCTTCTTTTTTGTCATTCTCTGCCCTGTCTGTGCTTCACACTCAGACAGACCCCCTGCGCCTCTGCGGAATATATCTTCTATTCTCCCGCAAAGCTACTACACCAAGCGAAAGTCACCGAATCCTTTTATCCCGCAGAGGCGCTGAGACGCTGAGAAAAGCGTTTTCTAAATCATTCGCCACAACGCATGGCTTTCGTCAACAAGCTACGCCTTTTTCTTTCCTCTGCGTCCCTGCGTCTCTGCGCGATACTTCTTCTGCTCTTCTCCCACAAGGCTACTACATCCAGTAAAAGCTACCAAATGCTTTTCTCCCGCAGAGGGCCTGTCTGAGTGGAAAGAGCAGACAGGGCAGAGACGCAGAGAACAGCGTCTTTGGCTCTTCAAACACTTATTAGTTCTTGGTTCTCCTCTGCGTCCCTGCGCCTCCGCGCGATACTTCTTCTGCTCTTCTCCCGCGAGGCTACTACATCCAGTAAAAGCTACCAAATGCTTTTCTCCCGCAGAGGCGCTGAGACGCTGAGGAAAGCTAAATCATTTACATTGCAAAGCTCTTTCTTTCGCCCGCGTCTCTGCGCCTCCGCGCGATATCGTTCTTCTATTCTAACAATACTATCCCTCGCCGAGAAGCGCGTTGGTGAGTGGATTACATGAAAGTCAAAATCCTTTTCTCCCGCAGAGGCGCAGGGACGCTGAGGAAAGCGTCTTAAGGCCTTCAAACACTTATTAGTTCTTGGTTCTCCTCTGCGTCCCTGCGCCTCCGCGCGATATTTCTTCTGCTCTTCGCCCGCGAGGCTACTACATCCAGTAAAAACTACCAAATGCTTTTCTCCCGCAGAGGGCCTGTCTGAGTGGAAAGAGCAGACAGGGCTGAGACGCTGAGAAGAGCTTTCTTAAACCATTGACACCGCACAGCTGCGTCCAAGAGATCAAGGCTTCTTCCCCCCTCTGCGCGATATGATTCAGCCGATGGAAACTACGCGGTCACCTCGTGCATGCGAAGAACCAGCGCATCCGCTTGTCGACAGACCTCCAGATCTTCAAATCCCACTAGATCACCATCTCCTCTGTTCCACAACTAAGAACGGTTCACCACGAAGGACACGAAGAGCACGAAGGAGCCAGAGGCACTACGCATAGATTGGCTTCAAGAATCCTGGACGCACTTTCCAGTCTTGTCCGATTCGACGCCTCATAGAATTCCATTCTTCGTGTCCTTCGTGCTCTTCGTGGTAAATGCTCTTTTGGATCTGTCTCCACCGTTCTCCTTCGGCTGTCCCATAACCAAGAAGCGAGGACGGCAACTCCCGTCTTCTGTCTCGGCCATTCCTTGTCTCTTCTATCCATGTGCTGTTCCACGGATTCCAGCGCTGCGGACTGCAAGCTGGCCTCAGAGCAACGCAAACACCAAGACGGGAGTTTGGCGGAAATCAAGGTCTCTCAAGTACCCAATCCGCAATGCGGTGACGGATACGAACCAATCGTTCGCTAGAAATCTCGCCAATTATCCCTAGAAGAAGTTCTGCATTAGCTACAGCCAATCGCCCTGCCCTGATCACGCTCGACTGCTTGAGGCCGGAGGACAGAAAATCCGCGTCTTCCTCTCTTATCACTTCGTCAAAACCCGGGATTGCCTGTTCCATGTGACTTGAAACCATCCCTACCAGCCAGTCTGGAAAATCACCGGGCACCCGCGCGATCAGAAGGACTGGGCGTAGCTTGCCTTCTTTGAGGTTTACCCGAGGAAATCGAAGCAAAGCCAGCTTCCCTGGTTTCACCGTCAGCGCTCCTTAAGGTCAGCTTCGGTATAGAGGGGTTCCTCTTCAAGACCGCGCATAGCTTCTCTTAAGGAAAACTCGTTCCACTCTCGGTCTTCCTCCCGAAGGTGCTTCTCAAGGAGGTAGCTCGCAAAATCGTAAACCTGGACTCTTATCTCCTCTGGTACTTTCTTGACAAGTTCCTCTAAAGGAACAGGTGCTGCCATCGTGATCACCTCCGCTGAGATTCTAGCAATCGGTATGACTGCAAATCAAGTCCGATCCCGCAATTCTCTTGACCATTCTAGGGAAAACATCTAGCTATTGGCACTTGGCTGTTGGCCAAAGGCTAACGGCCAAGAACTAAGAACTAAGAACCAACAATCAGGAACTGCCTCCCCCTCCTTTTAAAATCAAGCCTCCGTATCCGCTTGCGCCCGGTCTTCCAGGAAGTCAGCAAAGGCCAGCAATTCCACGCGCAGTTACGTAAACACTGCCGGGGCTTGCTCTACCAGTTTTTGCACCTTTACTGGATCAAAGCTGAACGTGTAGACATGACGCACGACATGACGAAAGCCGCGATACTCATCTAAAGAATCTCGCAGTTCTTCGGATATCATGGTCGGGCGTACACCCGGGACTTCGGCAGCCATTTGCTGCAACAATATCTGATGCCAATTTGCGCCTTGAGGCATGGCACCATCAACAATGGCCGCGGTCAATTCAAAAAGCCTTTCCAATCCAGCATAGAACCCATGTAGGTTTAATGCCACACTGTCCAAGTACAAATCATCATCTGAGCGTTGTGCACGGCGTAGCCCTTCTTGTGCACGCTCGACCAGGCGATTCAGATCAACCAGTTCACTACGGATTCTCTCCGCCAACCTAGTAAGCCGTTCGCTCACAACTCAACCCCTTCACGCTCAATGGACTCGCGCATTGTTGGTCGACAAACGTCTGGATCAATCAGATCCACTTCGAAGTCTGAGCTGAGGCCAGTGACTACGGCCACTGCTTTGTAGAACTGGTCCGCCGGGATTCCCCAGGCAACTAAATCTATGTCTGACCAGGCGCTAAACCAGGCACGGTGGGCTAGTGAACCAAAGACTACTACTCGCGTAGCGCCAAAATCCTCACGCAGCAGTCTTGCCGCAGCATGAGCCACTTGCCAGGCTCGCTCGCGCCGTTGGCTTGGCGATCCCTCATCAAGCTCTCGTTCTGGTCGGTACATCCGTAGCTGCTCAACAGTCAAATCAAGCGCCGTCTTGGCCATGATCCCCTCCTAGAATTTTCTCGTAGAACTCCATCAGAAGGTTTAGGTGTCCGATTTCGAATTGGGAATTGGGAATTGCGGATTTTGAACCAAGGCTTCTGCCCTGCCGCTACTTACCTGTCGACGTTCGCAATGTGAATTTCGCAATTCCAGCCCCACCTTCTTAGCTGTTGCCTCGCCATGCAATCCGAGATTCGACCTTCGCAATCCGAGATTCCCTCTCATTTCCGATTCTCCCGGATCCAACTCCGCTTCTAACAATCGAACGAAAGGCCGATCGTGAACTTCCTGAACTCTGATCCAACTGGATGCTTGAACCTCTCGTGATCCTGGTTGTCCCTTCCCTTCGATCACAACTTCCTGCTGCACTGCCTGAGGAATCGTAACCTCGGGAAACCTCTTGCGAAGCAGCTCAAGCTGGCTGATTGCGCTTAAGCTGATAAGGACCGAGGAGTCCACCACAACTTTCATTCTGAGTCGAACTCCTCCAACGTTCCCAAATCTTTCTCGAGATCCTCCACATCATAGCTTCGCAGGACTTTCTCGTTTCCTAATAGCTGCTGGAACTCCCACATGGTCATCTCCGCAAGCTGGCGAGCTTTGCCGAAGCCAAGCAACCTCTTCTCGTACAAGCGCACTGCCAGTTCTCTTCTCAACCTCATCGGAACCTCTTCAGGGGGAAGCTTGATTGCCTCCACCAAATCTTCAGGAAGCTCCACGCTTGTCTTGGGCATTTTCTCCTCCTCTCACGCGGGACTTATGCTTCGCGCCTACTGCAAGTGCTTATAACTATTCTCTCAGTATAGATCTCAATTTGCAAACGTTTTTTGGCATGCGCCCTAGGGGCTCACCAATAAATGGTGGCCTTTTCGTCATTGCACTGCTCCCCGCCCCGTGTAGCCCTCTCTTGTGTCATTCTCTACCCTGTCTGTGCTTCACAGTCAGACAGGCCCCCTGCGTCTCTGCGCGATACTTCTTCTGCTCTTCTCCCACAAGGCTATTACATCCAGTAAAAGCTACCAAACAGTAAAAGCTACCAAATGCTTTTCTCCCGCAGAGGCGCTGAGAGAAGCACTGCTTAAACCATTCACACCACACAACTCCGTCCAAGAGATCAAGGCTTCTTTCCCCCTCTGCGCCTCTGCGTCCCTGCGCGATATATCTTCTGTTCTTCTCTCGCAAAGCTACTACACATCCAGTAGAAGCTGGCAAATGCTTTTCTCCCGCAGAGGCGCTGGGACGCTGAGGAAAGCTAAATCATTTACACTGCAAGGCTCTTTCTTTCCCCCTCTGCGCCTCTGCGTCCCTGCGCGATATATCTTCTGTTCTTCTCCCGCTGAGAGTATCATTCTTCGAGGCCATTGACACACCGCGTGATCCCCGCTTTCATTAGGGCTTCGCCGAAGTTTAGCAGATACCCGAGCTTGCATCCTGTCAGTCGCAGATATGTCTGGACTTGCTTTTTGTGCGCTGCACTAACGCGCTCAACAGACTTCAGTTCCAAGATGACCTTGCTATCGACGATGATGTCCGCTCGGAAGCCTTCGTCGAACCTGATGTCTTTGTACTGGATCGCCACAGGGACCTGACGCTCGACATTCAGACCTCGATCCTGCAATTCCCGCGCCAGAACCACTTCGTACACAGTTTCGAGAAGTCCCGGGCCAAGCTCGCGATGCACAGCAATGGCCGACTCAATCACAATTGTCCCTATCTCGTTTTCCGTCATTCTCTGCCCTGTCTGCTCTTTTCACTCAGACAGACCCCCTGCGTCTCTGCGCGAGACCATCTTCTATTTTTCTCCCGCGAGGATACTACATCGAGCAAAAGCTACCAAATGCTTTTCTCCCGCAGAGGCGCGGAGACGCTGAGGAAAGCTAAATCCAAGTTACATTGCAAGGCTCTTTCTTTTCCCTGCGTCTCTGCGCGAGACCATTCTTATCTTATTCAGCAGGACCAGGCTCTGTTCCGCTCTTTAGCCCTTGGATTCTTTCATATAGGCTATTAACCGTTCCTCCTTTGAAGAGTGTCTCTTTCATTTGCACGTAGTCACCAGTTCCGCCACTCCAAGCGATCCAAAAACGGGTTGCCTTGGCCGGACCCAGATGTACCCGCAGAACTTCTTCAGCCTCTCGCAGGATCTCCTGATCACTGTCCATCTTGATCTCCGCCATCTCCTATTTCCTACTCACTTTCCACGACCTACTCCTCACTACAATGGACAGATCTAATCATCTCGTCTGGTTCAGAAGGTCGAAATATCGCTCACGACTAATCCCTGCTGTCTGCAGGTTCGTCAGAATATGGGTCACTGGGACTTCTTTTG
>Ga0307990_1003146_pt1 | contig 12791 bp, 10 predicted proteins | sample EllFjometagen129_FD_203168 | JGI IMG/M metagenome (GOLD analysis project Ga0307990, IMG submission 203168) | Marine microbial communities from Ellis Fjord, Antarctic Ocean - #129 | ecosystem: Environmental > Aquatic > Marine > Unclassified | place: Southern Ocean | collected 2014-10-08
TCAATCGCAAAGGATATTGCAGTACGTTCTCTAAATGGCCCTGAAAGTACGATCATTAATGGCGCCGGTACTCAGCGGTGTGTTTTGTTGAGCGGAAGCGTTGTGTTGGATGGATTGACCATAACCAATGGGTATGCCGGCAATGGTGCCGGCATCTTCTGCGAATGGTCATCCGACTCAATTATTACGAACTGTATTATCTCAGGCAATCGGGCAACGATTTGGGGCGGGGGCGCTTGGTTGAATCATGAAACGCTGAATAATTGCACCCTGACCGGAAATACTGCGAATAGTGGCGCGGGGGTGGTTTGTAACTACGACGGGGTTCTGAATAATTGCAGGTTAAGCGGTAATCAAGCTAGTGAGGATGGTGGTGGAGCCATGCTTTTTTGTGGGGGCCAGTTGAATAACTGTGTGTTAAGCGGAAACTCAGCGATGCGCGGTGGCGGTGTGTTTTGTGAGGATGGCGGCGAAGTCAACAACTGTACGATCAGCGGGAATTCAGCGTTCACGTCAGGGGGACTGGTTTGCCAGAATGGCGGCACGATTAACAACAGCATCATTTGGGGAAACTCAGGCGATTGGGTCACAAATGTGTGGATAAACGGAAGTGGTGAATCATTCAACTACACATGCTCTGATCCAATCCAGAGCGGGATTGAGAATATGGATGATGACCCGGTATTTTTTGATATGTCCGGTGGAGATTATCATTTGCCAGTTGATTCGCCGTGTATTAATGCCGGAAACAATAGTTATGTGCAGGGGGTCGTGGACGTGGACGGTTGCCAACGAGTGGTCGATACCGTTGATATAGGAGCGGTTGAGTTTCAGAACATGATCTATGTGAGTGTTGATGTGGGGAATGACGCCAATGTCGGGGGTTCGTGGACGACGGCTAAAAAAACGATTCAGGCGGCAGTCGATGTTGCATTAGACGGCTGGACGGTGCTGGTAACCAACGGGGTTTACGATGCAGGCGGGGCGGTTGTGCCGAGTTATACAAATTCGTATGGGGATGTGATTTTAAATGCGTTGAATAATCGAGTTTTTATAACGAAAGCCGTCACTGTACGTTCTGTGAATGGTCCGGAGGAGACGGTGATCCAAGGTGGTGCGATGACCCGTTGTGCATACCTGACGTCTGGGGCGGAGTTGACCGGCTTCACTCTCACAGGGGGGCATGCTGTGCCGGGAGAGAGTGGTCACGTTTATCGTGATGGCCAATGGATTGATCAAATTGGGTACTACGACGGATGAGGCGGCGGGGCTTTCCTGCTCACTAATGCGGTGATGAACAACTGTGTTCTAAGTGGAAACTCGGCGGAAGATGGGGGCGGGGTTAGTTCTGACGGTGGTGCGCTGAACAATTGTTTACTTGTTGGCAATACTGCGGACAGCGGCGGCGGCGGAGCTAGTGCGGGGTTTGGGGAGCTAAATAACTGTACAGTGATAGGAAACACCGCCGGCGAATATGTCGGCGGTGTAATCGGTTATAAACTGATTTTGAATAACTGTATTGTTTGGGGAAACCATGCGGAGTCTGATCCGAATATTCATGTGGAGTATTCGACGGTTAGTTACACCTGTTCGGATCCGGTACAGCCCGGAACGGGCAACATCAGTGCTGATCCTCTGTTTAAAAATCCGCTGAGCAACTTTCGGTTGAGACAGGGCTCGCCCTGCATTGATGCGGGATCAAATTTATATGCCCCCGCACCCGATCTGGACGGGATCGCCCGTCCGTTTGATGGCGATACCAACGGCGTAGCCGTGGCCGACATGGGTTGTTACGAGTGGGATCTATCATCACTCCCTAAAACCTGCTACGTCGATGCCTCACGTACTGATGACAGCGGCGCGGCAACCAACTGGGCGACCGCCAAACAAACTATTCAGGCGGCGGTCGATTTGGCAACCGATGAAGACACCGTGCTGGTAACCAATGGAGTTTATGATGCTGGCGGTATGGTTGCTCCGGTTTATATCGATACATACGGCGATTCTTATACCAACAACCTGATGAATAGGGTTTGCCTTACCAAGGCCATCACGGTTTGTTCGGTGAACGGCGCGGAAGCGACGGTTATTCAAGGAGCATCGGACAACGGCGGATTTGGCCCGGCAGCGGTGCGCTGTGCCTATCTGTCTGGCGCGGTTTTGGAAGGATTCACGCTGACGGACGGTCATACCGCAGATGGTGAGTTTGAAGGGATGGATAGCTACGGCGGTGGCGCTATTTTATCCAAAAGTGCCGCGCTTAACGGTTGTATTCTGATCCGAAATTCAGCTGCTTACGGCGGCGGAGCTCTTTTGCTTGCGGATGCGGTGCTGAACAACTGTATGCTGAGCTATAATTTGGCGCAGGATCTTGGCGGCGGTGCATTGTGCGGTTATGGCGGGGGTTTGAACAACTGCTTGGTGAACAAGAATATTGCTGGGTATTCTGGCGGTGGGGTTTACTTAGAGGATGGAACTCTGAACAACTGCACAATAAGTGGGAATACCGTATCGGATGAATACGGTGGAGGCGGTGGCGTACATGCGTATTACTCGACCCTTAACAACTGCATCGTTTGGGGAAACCATGCGGAGTCTGATCCGAATATTGATGCGTATATTTCGACGGTTCGTTATGTCTGCTCGGATCCGGTGCAGTCTGGCGAAGGCAACATCAACGCCGATCCGTTGTTTAAAAACCCGGACAGTAATTTTCGGCTGAGACAGGGCTCGCCCTGCGTTGATACGGGATCGAATTTGTATGCCCCCGCAACCGATCTGGAGGGGGTAATTCGTCCGTTTGATGGTGACACCAACGGCGTGGCCGTGGCCGATATGGGGTGCTACGAGCTGAGTGCGGCATCGTTCCCCCAAACCTACTACGTCGATGCCTCCCGTTCCGATGACAGCGGCGCGGCCACCAATTGGGCGACCGCCAAGCAAACCACTCAAGCGGCGGTGGATTTGGCAACCGATGAAGACACCGTGCTGGTAACCAACGGGGTGTACAGTGTCGGTGGAACGGTTGCGCCACCCTATACTTTGGAGGAGATTGGTCTTGAGACATATAATATGACCAACCGAGTTTGCATTATTGGTGCGATCACGATTCGTTCCGTAAATGGCGCGGATGTGACGGTGATTGAGGGCGCTTCGGACAATGGAGAACTGGGGCCGGCAGCGGTGCGTTGTGCTTACTTGCTCTCCGGAGCTGTGATGGAGGGATTCACTCTTACCGGAGGATATACCGGGGATCAATTTCGTGGGTTTGGGGGTGGCGCCTTGGTATTGATGAACTCGATGATCAACAAGTGTAAACTGATTGATAATCATAGTATGAATGGGGGAGGGGCGTTTTGTGCGTCAGGAGGGATGCTGAATAACTGTTTGTTGAGTAGGAATCGTGCGGTGGCCGGCGGTGGCGCAATGATCATCAGTGGGAGCATAAATAATTGCACTGTATTCGGGAATACTGCTTACGGGTTCATAGATGATGATTATTTTGATGTGATCGGTGGCTTCGGTGGAAGGGTAAGCTTTGGAGATGGTTTTGTAAACAACTGTATTGTTTGGGGAAACACCGCGGATATTACGGAGGCCAATATTTCTGCACAAGGAAACGCCATGGTTCGCTACACCTGCTCGGATCCGTTGCTGCCGGGCGAAGGTAACATCAACGCTGATTCGCTATTTGTGGACAGCACAAATAGTAATTTCTGTTTGCAGGCAGGGTCACCCTGCATCAATGCTGGAGATAATAGTTATGTTGTGATGACGAATGATCTGGATGGGAATCCGCGTGTTATCGGCGGAGTGGTCGATGTGGGTGCGTATGAAAATCAAAATGCCGGAACGGATGCTGACCATGATGACATGGATGATCTGTGGGAGCTGAATCATTTTGGAGGACGTCACTTTGCGGATCCGGCTACGGCTTTCGGAAACGGCATAAACACTCTGCGCGAAGCATATATTATCGGGCTGGATCCGAATAATCCGGGCAGCAAATTTGCAATGTCCATTCAGCCGGGAAGTTTATTGCAGTGGCCGTGTGTCTCCGGCCGAGTTTATTCCGTTTATTGCTCTACCAACCTGCTGACTTGTTCCCCCATCGACGGAGCTCAGGGATGGCAACCCGTGGAAACGAATATTCCATGGACGGTCGGGGCATTCACGGACACCAATTCCCCTGCAGACGGTCAGATGTTCTATAAAATCGGGGTCGAACTGGCTCCGTAATCTCTATACGTTCTCAGGATGCGTTTATTGATCCAACACGGCAACGACGGGCTCTCCTTTAAGGAGCCGGTCGATCAGGGGTAGCACATGTGGATTTGGTTGGGGCTAATTTCAATGCTTTTTCTGGGGGTTTACGACCTCTGTAAAAAGCACGCCCTCACGGGGAACGCCGTTCTCCCCGTTTTGTTTTTTTCTAATCTGGCCAGTGTCTGTCTAATGCTTCCGGTACTGCTCGGCTCGCGGTTCGTCCCTGAATTCATGAAGGGGCTTGGGTTGTATGCCGCCCCGATGCCGTGGGTGTGGCATAGCTGGATGATCATCAAAGCGCTGATTGTCGGAAGCTCCTGGATTTGCGCCTATTTTGCGCTGAAGCATCTTCCCATTTCCATTGTGTCGCCGATTCGTGCCTCCGGGCCGGTTTGGACGCTGGCGGGTGCGATCCTCATTTTTCATGAACAGCCCGAAACGTTGCAGTGGATCGGCATGGGAATTATTTTCTTCTGCTATTTTCTGTTTTCATTACTCGGTCGAGCGGAGGGGATTCATTTTCACCGCAGCAAATGGATCGGATTAATTTTTCTGGCAACCTTGATTGGTACCTGCAGCACCTTGTTCGACAAGTGGTTGATCCAGATACAGGGAATGAGTCCGGCGCAGGTGATGGTGTGGTATTTCCTCTATCTTTCCGGCTTCTTCACATTGGTTAATGGGTTTCTGTGGTGGCCAAACCGAAAAAACACAACGCCGTTCACTTGGCGCTGGTCGATTCCGCTGATCGGAATCTTTCTAGTGATCGCTGACTTTGTCTATTTCATTGGCGTCAGCGAACCGGATGCGCTGATCGTGATCATGTCGGTCTTGCGTCGTTGCAGTGTGTTGGTCTCATTTGCTGTTGGAGCCGTTTTGTTTCGTGAAGTCAACAAGCGCAAGAAGGCGTGGGTGCTGCTCGGAATCCTCATCGGCGTACTTTTAATTGTCTTCTCCGGGCGCTAGATCGAGTTGCGCACACGGTCTGCTATTATTTCATTCTTGAGCTAGAGAGCGGGCATAGTAATCTGCACGGCATATGACTCATTTGCGCGAAATCATACTGGCTCTTGCCGATGCCGAAGTCGAATTCGTCATCGGTGGCGGAGTGGCTTGTGTTTTGCAGGGGGTTGAACGGTTTACGATGGATCTGGATATTGCGGTAAACCTGACCGCTGGAAACATGAAGCATTTTGTTGCGGTGATGAACAACTTGCGCCTTACGCCGCGGGTTCCGGTATCCCCTGAAATGCTGCTCGACCCAAACGCGGTGAAGATGATGGTTGAAGAGAAGCATGCATTGGTGTTCACCTTTATTGACAAAGATAATCCGCTGCGACAAGTGGATGTGTTTCTACGCGATGACCTCTCATATGACGTGTTGAACCGGCATTCAGAAACTATCGATTTGGCAGGGAGATCTGTTAAATTGGTTTCACGCGCCAAGTTATTGGCAATCAAAGAGGCTATTAAACCGCCTCGCGATAAAGATCAGTTGGATATTGCCGCTTTACGCAGGATGATCCGCGATGAATAAGAAGACTCTCAAGATACTAAAGCAGACCGTGCCGGAGGATTTTGATGGCCATACGGTTTTTGAGAGCCTGACGCCGGATCAACGGTTAATCTGGCTCGAAGAAGCCAATGCGGCGTATCTGGAACTGCATGGGCGAGCGGCACCCGAGCTTCGTGTGGCGGAAGAACCTGCTCAGTATAAAGTCAAAGGCGAATGAACTGCCTTATCCAACACGGCGACGACTGGCTCTCCTTTAAGGACCCAGTCGAGGTGCTGACGGCCCGTACGCCGGACGAAGTTTTCCAATGCTTGGAAAAAATTGAGCGCAGCGGGCTGTGGGCCGCAGGGTTTGTTTCCTATGAAGCCGCTGGTGCGTTTGACGATGCGCTCCAAACTCATTCTCCGGGCAATCTGCCGCTTCTTCAGTTCGGACTTTTTGAAAATGTGGAGCAGACATTCCTGTCTGCTCATTCCTGCAAAGAGGGCAGACAGGAATGTCTGCCCCACTATCAGCTTGGTGAGTGGAAGCCGTCGGTGACGCGCGATGAGTATTTCGAGGCGATTGCGGCAATCAAGGAACACATTGCGGCGGGCGACACCTATCAGGTGAACTACACCTTCCGGCTCCACGCGGATTTCAAGGGCGACTCCTTCTCCTTTTTCTGCGATCTGGCTGCCGCGCAGCAGGGTAGCTACGGTGCGTTCATCGAAACCGATGAGGTTGCGATCTGCTCCGCGTCACCGGAACTCTTCTTTGAACTCAAAGATGGCATAATCACATCGCGCCCGATGAAGGGGACGCTTCCGCGTGGGCTCACTTCTTCCAATGATTGGAAAAATGCGGAGACTTTGAAGAATTCGGCCAAGGATCGCGCGGAAAACATCATGATTGTCGACATGATCCGCAACGACATCGGCCGCATTGCCGAAGCAGGGTCGGTGGAAACCCTAAGCTACTTCGATGTTGAAAAATATCCGACCGTCTGGCAGATGACATCTACTGTTCAGGGGAAGTTGGACATAGACGCGGTGTCCTCACCGCGTTTTTCAGTGCGGGGCGAATGCGGTGAGGACACCGTATCTACATTGGGAGAGCTTTTTTCGGCGCTGTTTCCCTGCGCCTCGATCACCGGCGCTCCAAAGGCGAAAACCATGGAGCTGATTCAGGGTCTAGAACACACTGCGTGTGGGCTCGCTTCTCCGCGCGGCGTGTACACCGGCGCAATCGGTTTTGTGGCTCCGAGCGGGGACGCCTGCTTTAACGTGGCGATCCGCACAGCGGTGATTCAGAACGGCAAAGCCGAGTACGGGATTGGTGGCGGGATCGTGTGGGATTCAGACCCAGAGGCGGAATACGAAGAGGCGTTATCAAAAGCGCGTATTTTGGCGCGGCGAAGCTCTGAAATGCAGCCGAGCTGCTTCCAATGTTTGGAAACGATGCGGTGGGAGGATGGAGAAATTTTTCTAATGGAGCGCCACCTCAAACGGCTGGCGGAGTCGGCGGAGTATTTTGACTTCCAATGTGATTCGGATGAGATCCGGACGCAGTTGAAGGAGCTTTTTTTTGATGAGCCAAAACGGATCCGGTTGCTTCTCAGCAAGGACGGTTGTTTTTTAGTCACTCATCAAAATTATCACACTTGCGCAAGTGTGATAATTTTGGCGATTGCGAAAGAGCCGGTCGATTCGAAGGATGTGTTTCTCTATCACAAGACGACAACCCGAACGGTCTACGAAAAGGCTAAGGCGGTTTGGCCGGATGCAGATGACGTGCTGCTATATAACGAGCGCAGAGAGGTGACGGAGAGCTGCATCGCCAATGTGGTTGTCGAGATCGACGGGCGCAAGGTGACGCCGCCGGTTTCGTGCGGCCTACTGGCCGGAACATTCCGCGATGAACTGCTTGAGGCTGGCGAAATCGAAGAGGGGGTTATTACGCTGGATGATCTGAAGCGAGTAGATGCGATCTGGTTAGTCAATTCAGTGCGCAAGTGGCGGGAAGTGCAGTGGGTTTAAATCCAGCCGAGGCGGCGGGCTTTATGGAGGAGTTGTTTTCGATCCGAGGCTTGGACTTTTTCGTACGATGATTTGATGTACGAGTGAACCGTGTGCGGGCTGATGTTTAGCTCGTCGGCGGTTTCTTGGTAGGATCTTCCTTTTCCAAGTTGTCTCAACACATCCTGTTCTCGGGGTGTAAGCAGGTTGTTGTCTGCCGGGGCTTGTTCGTGGAGGTGCTGTAGAACCTTACGAGCAATATGAGAGCTCATGGGAGCCCCCCTCCAATGGGTGGGAGGTTAAGCCTTTTGGCCTCTCTTCATTTCCGATAAAAAAACGGAAACCATCTCTTTTGGCGACTAGAAATTCTTAAAAATACGAAACTTATGATGGCTTTTTTTGCACGTTGTAATATGCATATACGCATATAAAAAAGGAGTACGGTAGTATGGATGACATTGAACAGTTAAGAGCACGCCGCAACGCGCTATTGAGGGATTTTTCTGAAGCCCCGTTTTGGGTTACTCGCACGGTCCGCTGAACTGGCATCAAAAGGATTCTTTGACATTGAAACTCTAAAAAAAGGGCTTTTTCCAGATCGCGTACATTCCCATTAGAGGTTGTTCTTTTCTCTTTCGTACTTGATGCGCAGCAAGGATTTAAATGTGGCGTCAATCGACTCATTGCAAAGCTGTTTGAGTTGGAAATTGTAACAGAGAACAACGGGGCTCTTCCGGCAAGAAAATCGTATGATGAAGCTTGTGCCAAATTGCCCGCCGAGATCGTACATCAACAGCTCCAAAACAGTCATCAGGGCGAATGCGAAACGAATGGGCGCACGTTTCATGGTCTCAAAGTTATTATACCTGACGGCACAAAAGTATCGTTCACGGATACGCTGCGGCGGCAAAGGAGGGCGAGTTCAGATTTTTCAAGGTTTGGGAAAATGGGTCGCCTGAAAGCGAAGCGATAAATAATTTCCGAAGGAAATAGTGCCGAAGGCACGGTTCAATGTTCCAAGGTTTGGAAAAATATGTGCGTGCCTATGCAATAGGGTTTCGATGCTTGGAAATTCAATGATCAGCTTATGCGCATATGCGCATAAGCTGATGATTAATGAGCCGCAAATTTCCTGCGTCGCTCGCTCGCTTGCTTGCTTTCGCAAGCGGCGGGCAAGGGGTGGGAATTTATTTGGTGGTGAGCAGGTTTTTGTTCTGGCTGAAGTAGTGCCAGCCGCTCCAGACGGAGAGCGCCGTCACAAATAGACCGCTCCACCAGATGAGGACCCCGCATTTTTCCAAACAATGGAAAACGCCAGCGAACAGAACCACGATGATGAAAATCATCTGCCAAATCGTTTTGTGTTTCCCCCAGATTCCGGCCGCCAGCACGATGCCTTTGTCGGCGGCGAGCAGCCGCAACCCGGTTACCATAAATTCGCGAGCGAGGATCAGCGTGACCATCCAGGCAGGCATGACCCCAAGCTCAATGAATCCGATGAAGGCGGCGGCGGTGAGCACTTTGTCGGCCAGCGGGTCCATTAGCTTGCCGAAGTCGGTGCAACCGTAAATCGTTCGGGCGAGGTGCCCGTCGAGTGCGTCGGTGAGCGCGGCCAGAATAAAAATGATCAGCGCAACGATCATGGAGCCGGGGAAGGTGACGCTGAGACAGACCATTAAAAGAGCGGCCATGCCGAAGCGGCTGAGAGTGAGAATGTTGGGAGGATTCATGGGAAGAACTTTGAGTTATGAGCGATGAGAGATGAAGGAGGAATGGGATTAATTATAAATGATAAACGGTTCTTGGTTCAGGACATCGAATTTAGTTCGTTTCTATTTTTCCGGGTTCCGTGAGGTAGAGGTCGGGCAGGAGCTCGTCGAGCAGCATGTGGGCTGGGGCGACGGAGGGCGTATCCGGCTTTTCGGTCGTGTGTTTGCGCGCGCAGGTGGAGATGGAGCTGATCAGCGCGGCCAGCACCAGTAAGCCGGCAATGACTCCGGCGATTACGCGGATATCCTTGAACGGGCCAATGGATAGCTTTTTCACCCCGCCGGAGAGGAGGCCACCGAGGGGCGCGAGCGGATTGGTTCTTGGGCCGGACCGTTTGGGGTGGGTCGGGAAAATACGCGAATCCTGTGTGTTTTGTTCGAGCTGGCTGCTTTCGTCGATCAGCCGCCGCGGGCCGCCGGCGTGTATTTCAAGGTATTCGTCCACCAGCGGGACGGGGTCGATCTCGAGGAATTCCGAATAGAGGCGGATGAAGCCTTTGGCATAGGTCGGCGCGGCTATCCCTGAAAAGTCATCGGCCTCCATGGCGACGATGACCTTGGTCAGAATTTTGGTCGCGGAGCCAGCGTCGTGTTCGCTAGCTCCTTTCGCTTCACGTGCCGCTTTAAATTGTTCTCCCAGCGTTGCCATGGTGTTCTCCTATGCGTCCGGTTTGTATTCCTCGTCATCGGCGGGAAATTCCTGTGGGGCTTCCGCCTCTGTGATCGGCTCGTTTGCCTCCATCATCATCGCCGGGGCGTCTGCGGTAGGCGCATCGGGAATTTCGCCGTCGAGGTCGACGAGAATATCGCGCGGGCCGGTTTCGGTCGGTGGGCCGATGATGCCTTTTTCCTCCAGCAGATCCATGAGGTTGGCGGCGCGGTTATAGCCGATCCGCAGGCGGCGCTGCAGCGAGGAGGTGGAGGCGCGCTTGGTGGAGCGCAACACTTCCATGGCCTGTTCGAGAAGCTCGTCGTCTTCGTCCAGCTCCGGCATGGCCGGTTTATTACTTTCGATTTTCTGCGTGATTTCGGTGATGAAATCCGGGGAACCCTGTTGGCGGACGAAATCGGTGACGCGGTTCATCTCCTCGTCTTTGGTCCAGGTGCCTTGCAGACGGACCGGCTTGTTCTTGCCGGGCGGCAGGTAAAGCATGTCGCCGTTGCCGAGTAGCTTTTCGGCACCAATGGTGTCGAGGATGGTTCGGCTGTCGTTGCCCTGCGCCACCTGGAAGGCAATACGGCCCGGAATGTTGGCCTTGATGGTTCCGGTGATCACGTTGACCGACGGACGCTGCGTGGCGAGAATCATATGAATCCCTGCGGCACGGGAGAGTTGGGCCAGACGCACGATGCACGGTTCGATCTCCTGCTGGGCGACGCCCATCAGCTCGGCCAATTCATCGACGACAATCACGATGTAGGGCAGTTTCGCCGGAATACCGTCGGCTTTAGGCGGCGCGGGGTCATCGCCGAATAGATCTTCCTGCTGTTCAACGATCCGGTTATTGAAGCTGCTGATATCACGCACCTTCGCTTTTTTGAACATGGCGTAGCGTTTTTCCATCTCCTTGATGGCCCAGCGCAGACCGAGGGTTACTTTTTTCGCGTCGGTGATGATCGGGACCACGAGGTGCTTGAGGTTTTCGTAGGCCTGGAATTCGAAGGTTTTTGGGTCGACGAGAATCATGCGCATCTGCTCGGGTGTACGGGTCAGCAACAGGCCGGTCAGCAGGGAGTTCATGCAGACGGTTTTTCCGGCTCCAGTGGCACCGGCGATGAGCATGTGCGGCATTTTGGCGAGGTCGCCGACAATCATTTTGCCGCTAACATCGGTTCCGAGCGCTAGTGGCAGGGCAATGTCCGGATCGTGGAAGGCTTTGCTTTCGGCAAGCTGGCGCAGGAAGACCGGTGAGCTTTTGGTGTTGGGAATCTCGATGCCGACTGCGGCTTTGCCGGGGATTGGTGCCTGGATGCGGATGCTTTGCGCACGCATGGCGCGGGCAATATCGCGTTCGAGTGCAAGAATCTTGTTCACTCGTACGCCGGGGGCGGGCGTGACCTCGTAGGAGGTAACCGTCGGGCCGGACTCCACATGGGTGACCTGTCCGTCGACCCCGAACTGCTCTAGGGTGGCTTGCAGAATCCGCGATTTTTCCGCGGTGTTTTCAGTAGATTGCAAGGATCCGGCTGTCGGAAGTTCATTCAGCATGGAAATGGGCGGAAGCTGATAGCCGGATTCGTCGATGCCGGGGGCGATGTTGATCGAGACATGAGCCAGATCGTCCTTGGGCTCCGGTGCGACCGGGGCTTTTTTTGCGGCAGGTTTTGGTGCCGGTTTTGGCTTCGGCGCGGGAGCAGGGGCTGGTCTGGGAGCGCGAACCGGTTTGGCCGCGACCGCGGCAGCCGGAGCGGGTGGAGTGAAGAGCTCTCCTTCTTTTTCCTTTTTCCGGCGGGTACGCTTCTTCGGCGTTTCAACGGCGACCGGCTCGGCGGCCGCTTCCGGTTCTTTTTCTTTGCGGGCCATCAATGCCTTGATGTGGTTCCAGAGAAAAACAAACGGCGTGAACGGGTGCATTCCGGTCAGCTGCAGAAGCGCTAGTATCAGAACGGTGACAAACACGATGCTCGCACCTGCCTTGCCGATCCAGCAGCCGAGGGTGCGTTCCGCCAGTAGATTGCCGATCAGGCCGCCGGGGCTGCTGGTGTTCAGCCATTCGGTGGTTTTCCAAACCCACTGCCACTGCAGAAGTTCGAACAGACCGGCAAAGGCGATGATGGCTCCGGCCAGCCAGCTCCAGACCGGCCAGATACGCTTATAGGAGCGCAGGGTCATCAGTAGCCCGCCCATCAGCAGGGCGAACGGCACCAGATAGCCGACGATCCCGAACCACATAAAGCCTTCGTAGGAAAACCAGACGCCGACGATTCCGCTGGGCGAGAAGCTTTCCGGTGGGTTGTTAAGCTGCGGCGCATAGTCCGGCCGATAACTGAAAAAACAGAAAAAGCTCCAGAAGCAGAGCCCCAGCAGAATAATGCCAAAGGCCTCCTTTTTTTTGGAGCGGACGGGTTCAACGGGTTTTGATTTTTTTGCCATTCCGGCGATTATAGGGATAGAAGCACGCTTTTGAAGCAAATTAAGGTTCTACGTGAATTTTTGTGGAGATATTGGGAAAGAGCACTTTGAGCAAGCATGGGATTTCGGCCATGATGCGTCATGGATAGCACAATAGATCATTATCAAACAC
>Ga0307990_1003147_pt1 | contig 12788 bp, 8 predicted proteins | sample EllFjometagen129_FD_203168 | JGI IMG/M metagenome (GOLD analysis project Ga0307990, IMG submission 203168) | Marine microbial communities from Ellis Fjord, Antarctic Ocean - #129 | ecosystem: Environmental > Aquatic > Marine > Unclassified | place: Southern Ocean | collected 2014-10-08
CGTCAAGGTGACATCTTACTATTATGACTTATTATTTCATCAAAAAAAAATTAAGTGGCATCGTTTTATGGTTGGCTTTAATAGCCCTGGCGGTTTCCGGATGCAGCAAAGAAGCGAAAGAGTATAAAGCAGATTCGGATGAGAGAGTCTATAAAATATTAGACAAGAAATGGGATCCCAACACACATGGCGTTAAAACTAATTACAAAATAAGCGATGTCGAACCTAATCCTCAGGCTATAAAAATTGAAAGGGCGGTTCCTGCATCAGGTGTTTTAACACTTTCTGACGCTGTCGCTATTGCAACTGCTCACAGCAGAGAATATCAAATCGAAAAAGAAAATCTTTATATAAGTGCTCTGGATTTGAACTTGACAAGGCACGATTTTGAGACGCAGTTCTTTGGTGGTGGTACTGCAGGCTATCAATATGATGATCCAACTTCAATGCAGCAGTTAAACGCCAGCCCAATTGTTGGTTTTAGCAGGATGCTTCAGGATGGCACCTTGATAACAACCAACCTTACTCTTGCATGGGTTGATATTCTTACAGGCGATTTTCGTAGTGGCTTGTCGGGCATATTTAATGCAGCCATCAGCAAACCTTTACTGCGGGGCAGTCAGCGTGAAATAGTAATGGAAAATCTTACGCAGGCAGAAAGAAACACCCTTTACCAGATAAGAATTTTCTCGCGGTTCAGAAAGACCTTTGTTGTCAGCATTATAACTCAATATTATGAGGTGCTTCAACAATATGACAGGTTTAAAAATGCTGAAGATAATTATGCGATTTTGATAAGTGTATGTGAAAAAGCGGAAAAACTTACAAAAGTTGGTAGGTTCCCGATATATGAGCTTGACGAGATAAGACAGAAAAAAATTCAAGCTCGTGATACTATTGTCAAGGAACAGAAGTTACACCGTCAGATGCTGGATGAGTTCAAGCTTGTTTTGGCGTTGCCTACCGATAGTGAATTTGTCCTTGATGAGACAGAGTTTATCATATTAAAAGCAAAGAAGATGCCTGAACCTTCTTTTTTAAGTCAGGAGTCTGTTGAGACAGCATTGAAAAACAGGCTCGATCTGTTAAATTCTTTTGATGCGATAGATGATGCTGCCAGAAAAGTAATGGTAGCTGAAGATGCTTTCCGTGCTCAACTCAATCTTGTTGTTAGTACTGCTACTGCTTCGGAGAGAAGACAAAGTCTAAAAGGTCTTAATAATCTGGATTCCCAGATAAATGCGGGTATTGTGCTTGACCTTGGACTTGACAAAGCATTTGAACAGACTGAGTATAGAAAATCTTTGATTGTTCTTAACCAGACCCGACGTTTTTATCAGCAGACTCAGGACCAGGTAAAACTTGAAGTTCGCAATGACTATCGTGACCTTCTCGAAGCAACACAGCGTCATAGCATCCAGGTTGAAAATCTTGAATTAGCGAAGAAACGTTTTGATAATACGATGCTTCTTCTAAAGTATGGCCGAACAAATACACGCAGGGTTCTTGATTCACAGAGAGATTATTTGTTAGCTCAAAATGAGGCCACCGATGCTGCTGTCAATTATACTGTTGCTATGCTGAACTTCTACCGTGACACAGGTGTAATGCAGGTAAAACCCGACGGTATGTGGTAGGGTTTCCCCTAAGCTGTTTTTACCAAAGTTTGATTATAGTTTTTCTGATTTCTCTCTTGGCTGTAAACCTAACATATATTACTTTATACACATGAAAAAAAGCCTAACAATCCTGATAGTTCTCTTTGTGATGACAACTTGTGTTGGTAAGTCAAACTCATCTGATAAGATATTGAAATTTAAATGCAGCAGCGATCCTTCAGCTGCCGTTGCGATTGACGCCGATACCTTTGTTGTTGCCGATGATGAAAACAACATGCTAAAGTTTTATAAAACTACCGGCAAAGCTGAACCTGTTTATAGCTTTAACCTCAACAGATTTCTCGGCATAGACCCCAAACACCCTGAAGCCGATATTGAAGGCTCAACCAGAATCGGCAATCGCATTTACTGGATAACCTCGCATGGTCGAAACAAAGACGGCAAACCAAGGGCGAGCAGGTATCAGTTCTTTGCCACCGATATTAATAAGCAGGGTAGTGATATAACATTGAAACCTGTCGGAAGCAGCTGTTTCGATTTGGTTCATAAAATAGTTAAAGATAAAAAATTTGAGTTTCTTGGCATTGACAGGGCAACCGGGTTTTACGATTTAAATCTAAGCAAAAAACAACGTAAATTATTAGCGCCAAAAAAGCAGGGGCTAAACATCGAAGGGCTTTGCAGTTCAGCCGATGGCAAAAGTCTTTATATAGGCCTTCGCAATCCACAATATCAGGACAAAGCTATCGTCATCCAGTTATTGAACCCGGCTGAAGTTATAGAAAAAATGGTGAATCCAGAATTTGCTGAGCCAATCTTATGGGATTTTAAAAGCAGGGGCATAAGAAGCTTTGAATACAATCCCTACCATAAAGCTTATTTCATAATTGCAGGCCCAGCTGGTTCGCGATCAACATTTAGTCTGTATAAATGGTCAGGCCAAAGAAGCTCGCCGCCACAGCTTTTAAAACAAATTTTCCCCGCAAACTTTACCCCTGAAGCCCTGATAGTTTTCGAGAATAAGCCTGAAATGCTGGTTTTAAGCGATGACGGTACGGTCGAAGTTAAGGTCGACAGCCCCGCACAATGCATGGAAGGGACTTATGTTTCGCCCGGCAAATGCTTAAATAAACACCTTATTATCCCTCAAAAACAAACCTTCAAAGCAATGTGGATCAATCCTTGAACCCAAATAACAGCTTTGTGAAAACTTTTTGTTGTTATTTTCGTATTACCTATGTATAATGAAAACAGTGTGAAATTATACCCTTAAGGGTAGTAAATGTCCGCGAATAAATCCGTAATTTGTTATTTTTAAGTTATTTACCCGCGGATAAACGGGACACGGAGAGCCGCGATAGCGAAAATTCAATTGGGATCAGTATAGCTTTGAAAAGTAAAGAAGGGGGCGACTGGCTTCGACCGGATGGCCGATTCTCAGGTTGCATGTCCAGGATGTCGGTTGGCCTGGTTAATCATTCCGGCAACTAATTTTTAATTGGCAACTCACAGTTGCGTATGGCTGCCTAAATAGGCAACCCGTTCTCTTAGGCTTTGCCTGTGGGTTTAAGAAGAGCGTCACTTTTCAGGCTGGCTGAGCGGATTTTTTCGGACCTGCTCAGCGAGATTTACGAAATAGCTGATTTGGAAGTTTGTTGTTTGACGTCTGATAATGCGAAATTTAAATAAGCGACTAAACATGTAGACGCCTGATTTGAAGTATCACGGGACGGGGGTTCGAATCCCCCCGCCTCCAGTTTTTTATCCCCTTATTTTACAATAACTTAAGTTTTAACTACCCCACTTCTGGATTTAATCCTGGATTTAATCATAAAATCAGTGCCCAAAAGTAGTTGAATTTTATCTTTTGACAATAGGCGGTACTCAATGGACCAAATAAGTATATAGGTCATAAATGTGATGCTATATTTGTAATCTCATGTCAGTGAAATATAGCTTTACCTGAACACTGTTGATTTTTATTCGTAAATATGTATAATATGGAAGTTATGTTAAAGCAAAAAATGACAATATTGCTTTTAGGGTTAATGTGTTTTAGCTCTGTAAGCGGGTTTTTTACGGTAATATGCCATGGTTCTGATGGTCGGGTTTCCGTTGCGCCTATAGTGCATAACCATTGCAAGTGCTCCAAAACAGCTGAAAATGCCGATCAAGACAACTTTGACGGGACTGCGATTGGATCATATAATGGACATGGTCATTGCAAAGATACTCTTTTAACTTCAAGTTTTATTGTTCCGACACGAAAAAATATTAAACTTTCGCCATGTAGAGTTTTTACAGCAAATATTTTTCTGAAATCAATTTCCACTCATGCCACATCCTTTTCAGTATACTCAGTTCTGCAGAGCAATGAATTATCTTCATTCTTTGTGCCTTTACGAACAGTAATTATTCTGGCGTGACATTTCTTTACGTAGTTATCTAATTAATTACTCAAATATTGCTTTAGAGATGGTCTAAACATTTCGGCAATATTATGTGTTAATTGTTTATTGTAAGGAATGTTATTTATGCTGAATCGAAGATATATAGTTTTATCGCTATTATTTGTTTTATTGTTTCTGGGGTGTGTGCCACGATCTGCCGCAGAGATGCTTCAAGAAAAAAAACATAGTATCAAGGAATCTCTTGGAGAGTCTGTCTCTGATCAGGTTGACAATGGCAAGGAAGAAGTTGCCAGCGTCAGTATGAGCGAACCTGATGGGATTTTGACACTTGGGCAAGTATTGGCTTTGACCTTGATGCATAATCCTGAATTGAAAGTTTTTTCTCTTGAAACCAGAGCGGCCCAGGCACGGGAGTTACAAGCAGGTTTATGGCCTAATCCTGAGCTTGGAGTTGAAGTGGAAAATGCTGGTGGGACGGGAGATATGAGTGGTTTCAAAGGTGCAGAAACAACCATTCAATTAAGCCAGCTTATTGAAATGGGAGGCAAGTCTCAAAAACGAAAAAAAGTAGCTTCGTTTGAAAAGCAATTGGCTGGTCTGGATTATCAAAATAAAAGATTAGAAATTTTTGGCGAAGCAGCAAAAGCATTTATTTTGGTATTGAAAGCTCAGGAAAAACTACAGTTATCTAATGAGTTGTTGGCACTTTCAGAAAAATCGTTTGAAACTGTCGAAAAGAGAGTCGATGCTGGAAAGGATTCTCCTGTAGAAAAAACCAGAGCATCTGTTGCTCTTTCAAATATTAAAATATCGCATCGTGAAACTGAGCGGAATCTCGAATATTCCAGAAAACAGTTGGCTCTTTTCTGGGGCCAGGATAGACCAATATTTGAGCAGGCAATGGGAAATTTAGATAGCGTTACTCAGTTGCCAGAGTTAGAGGAATTGACAAACCAATTAAAATCAACTCCAGGATATGCTCGTTGGCACGCTGAGATCAGAAGAAGCCAAGCAGTATTTGATTTAGAAAAATCCAAAGCCATTGCTGATATTACATTTGGCGCTGGTGTCCGAAGATTTAACGATGGCGATGACAATGCTATTGTGTTCGGATTTTCTATTCCTTTGCAGATATCTGACAGAAACCAGGGAGCAAAACAGGAGGCCATTTACAATCTGGCCAAATCAAGACAACGGCAAAAAGCAGCATGGTTGGAACTGCAAAAGGAATTTAATGCAACTTATCAGGAATATGCTAACTCATATAGTCAGGCAACATCGCTTAAAAATGAGGTTCTTCCGGGTGCTTCTGGAATGTTTGAAGCCGCTACAAGGGCATATCAGGAAGGAAAAGTGGACTATCTGAATGTACTGGACGCCCAACGCACGCTCTTTGGTGTCAAAAATGAATATATTGAAAGTCTTGCAGCTTATCATGCCGCAAAAACCGATATTGAGCGTTTCATTGGCAGCCATGGGCAAAAGATAAATATTGCAGAAAGCGAGAAATAATATGAAATTCAAAAAACTTATTCTAATAATAGCTGTTTGTCTTGGTGTCTGCCTTTTGGGTTATATCGCAATTATGAATACAGATGCAGACCACGATGGCCATGATCATGCAGAACACTCAGAAACATCCTGTGACCATGAAGGCCATGACGAAGTTGAAGCTCATGACGAACACGAAGGTAACGATGAAGATGAAGCCCATGACGAACATGCAGCTCACGATGAAGATGAAAACGATGATGAGCACGAAAGTCATGACGAATCAGAAAGCGAAGATGAACACAAAGGTCACGATGAAAATGAGGCCCAAGCGATAGAATTAAGTTCTGAAGAAATTCAGGAAATCGGTTTGAAAACGGCTGTCGCAGGCAGCGGAACAATTGACATTTACATTAGTCTAACAGGTGAAATCAGAGTTAATCAGGATCGAATGGCTCATGTTGTACCTCGTGTGGAAGGGGTTGTTGCAGAGGTCAAAAAGAAACTGGGTGATGCTGTTAAAGCTGGTGAGGTGATAGCTATAATAGAAAGCCAGCAGCTCGCAGACGCAAAGGCTGAGTATTTGGCTGCGGTTGAAAGGTATCAGATGGCCAAGCTTTCTTTCGATAGGGAAGAGAAGCTCTGGAAAGAGAAAATATCTTCAGAGCAGGATTATCTGAGCAAAAAGCAAGCATTAACTGAAGCAAGTATTAACAAGCGAACTGCTGAGCAAAAACTACATGCGATTGGTTTTAATAAAGCATACCTTGATAAACTTACCAGTGAGCCAGAGCAGCTTCTGACACGATTTGAAATAAAAGCACCATTTGCAGGCACAATTATTGGAAAGCATATTGTGCTTGGCGAGTTGGTAGGGATGGACTCTGCTGTTTATGTTGTTGCCGACCTCAGTTCGGTATGGGTTGATCTGCAAGTTTACCCTAAGGATCTCAACTATATCAAAAAAGGACAAGCAGTTGTTATATCAGCAGATTCAGAAATTCCTGATGCCAGTGGTATTATTAATTATGTTGGTCCTGTTGTGGGGACTGAATCCAGGACGGCTTTGGCTCGTGTGGAGCTTTCCAATGAATCTGGAGTTCTTAGGCCTGGTCTATTTATAACTGCCAAGGTGGCTGTTTCAAAAACACAAGTAAAAGTTGTTGTGTCTAAAGATGCGATACAATCGTTTGAGGGTAAAAAATGTGTTTTCATTAAAGATGCACATGGCTTTGAACTGGCATTTATTAAAATTGGGCTTACGAATATGAATCATGTGGAAATTCTTTCTGGTCTAACAGCTGGGCAGGAATATGTAACAAAAGGAGCGTTCACTTTGAAGTCTAAAATTGTAACCTCAACACTTGACAGTCACGCTGGTCATGGCCATTAAAAAGGGAACACATTATGCATAATAAAATAGTTCATATATCATTGCATTATCGATTTTTCGTAATATTGGGAATCTTGGGAATTGCGGCTTTGGGTATCTATCAGTATAACCAATTGCCAGTGGATGCATTTCCAGACATCTCGCCTATCATGGTGCCGGTCTTTGCTGAGGCACATGGTATGGCACCGGAAGAAGTGGAAAGATTGATCACGTTTCCCATCGAATCTGCAATGAATGGTCTGCCCGGAGTTAAGCAGATAAAGTCCACTTCAGCATTTGGTATGGCGGTCGTCTATGTATATTTCAAGGATGATGTTGATATCTATTTTGCGCGGCAAATTGTATCAGAAAAACTGAATGAAGCTCTCTCTCAACTTCCAGAAATGCAGAAACCACCAGCATTAGGGCCTATCTCGACCGGTTTGGGGCAAATTTTTATTTATTACCTTGCAATGGATGAAGATACAGACACCGAAGGTAAGGACCCGGCAACGTATCTTCGTGAAATAAATGACTGGGTCGTTAAGTATCAATTGCAAACTGTCCGGGGTGTGACAGATATTCTTTCTATTGGCGGTCATGTGCTTCAATATCAGATACGTGTGAATCCCCATTTGTTAAATAAATATGGGATTGGTCTTGAAGATATAGTTACCGCTGTTACAGAAAACAATGAAAATGCTGGCGGGCAGTTTTTGGTGCTCGGCAGTGAGGAGTATCTTGTAAGAGGTATAGGTTTGCTCCAAGACCTTGAAGGTATAAGAAATATTCATGTAAAAGTAACTGGGGGCATCCCTGTCAAAATCAGAGACATTGCAGAAGTTCGATACGGCAAAGAAATTCGCCGAGGTGTCGTATCGCGTAATGGCAACCAGGAGGTTGTATCCGGCATAGTCATGAAACTATTCGGAACAAATACATCACAGGCTATTGAACGTTTATATGAAAAAATTCCTGAGGTCCAAAAAGCACTTCCAGATGGCATTGAACTCGTGCCTTACTATGAGCAGGCAGAACTTGTCGATCAGGCAACCTGGACAGTGAAAAAGGCACTGCTTCAAGGAGCTGTTTTGGTTATTGTTGTTTTGTTCATATTTCTTGGAAATCTCAGGTCAGCATTTATCGTTTCTATGGCGTTGCCGTTGTGTGCCTTTATTTCAATTATTCTGATGCGGTTAATGGGGATTTCTGCCAATTTGATGTCACTTGGCGGGATTGCTATCGGGATTGGTTTACTTGGTGATGGAGCGATCGTTATGGTGGAAAACATACTGCACCATCTCAACACGAATATAGATAATAGTCTTGTCAAAAAAACTGATATTATTTATGAAGCTGCAAAGGAAGTAGCCAAACCGATTATCTTTTCGATACTAATTGTTATTACTGTCCTTCTGCCGATCTTCAGCCTGGAAGGTGTGGAAGGCAAGATGTTCTCGCCTATGGCTTTTACATTGTGCTTTGCCACATTGGGTTCTTTGATTTTTGCGATTATTGCAGCTCCTGCATTATGCACGTATCTATTGAAAGCAAAAGCTCACAAAGAATTTGCGTTAGTTACATATTTAGAAAAAATATATGAGCCTCTATTGAACTGGGCAGTAGACAATAGAAAGAAAGTTCTGCTTTTCGTACTTATGGCGTTTATATTGAGTCTTATCGCCATACCATTTCTCGGCACAGAGTTTATCCCCACACTGGAAGAAGGTTCGATTCTTATTGGAGTAGCGATGGCACCTTCAACGTCGCTTGAAAAAGGAACTGAGATAATTCAAACGCTGGAAAGAAAGATAATTAAATTTCATGAGGTTGAAGAAGTTATCTCACGCATAGGTCGTCCAGAAGCAGGCAGCCATCCTCATCCGGTAAACTATGCTGAAATTCATATCGAACTGAAAGAACGTAAGGATTGGGAAAATTACAAAAACAAACAACAGCTTGTTAAAGCTCTTAATGAATCACTGTCTTCGTATCCGGGCGTACAGCTGAATTTTACTCAACCAATTCAAAACGCCTTTGATGAACTTCTCTCTGGTATAAAGGCACAAGTGGCAATAAAACTTTTTGGTGAGGATTTAAATGTCTTAAAAAACAAAGCCACTGAAATCAAAAATACCATAGATAATATTCCAGGCCTGGTCGACCTAGCAGTGGAGCAGAGTTTTGGTCAGCCGCAGATTCAAATCGTTGCAGATAGACAAGCTTGCAGCCGATATGGCATTAATGTTAGTGAAATTTTAGAGCTTGTTGAGCTTGCGATTGGCGGAGAAGTGATTGATAACATCTATTTGAATACCCGTCGCTTTGGGATTCATGTCCGTTATCAGGAGGCTTATCGCTCTGATCCAAAAGTTATTGAAAATTTACTGGTTCATACTGAAAATGGCAATCTAATACCTCTTAAAGAAGTTGCTCAGATAACCGAAGTGATTGGCCCTATTCAGATAAACCGTGAAAAAAATCAGCGTAGATGGATTGTCCAAGGCAATATCAGAGACAGAGATCTCGGTAGTGTTGTTGCTGATATTAAGCAGCGCATAAATGATAAGATTGATTTGCCTGCTGGTTATTTTATTGAATATGGCGGACAATTTGAAAAACAGCAAAGAGCGATGGCTCGTCTTGCAGTTATTGTTCCGATTGTGCTGGTCCTGATATACCTGCTTTTGTATTTGACCTTTGGATCGCCAAAAGAAGCTTTCCTGATCATTATAAATATTCCTCTTGCTTTAATCGGCGGTGTGTTTGGCTTATTCTTAATGAGAGAATATCTTTCCGTACCAGCGGCGATAGGCTTTATTGCTTTGTTTGGCATAGCTGTTCAGGATGGAGTTGTGCTGGTCAGTTGTATTAACCAGTTAAGAAAAAAAGGCATTGAAACGAAGTATGCGGTAATTAAAGGAGCCCTGCAGCGTTTACGTCCCGTTTTGATGACTTCAATTACTACGGTTCTTGGTCTAATGCCTTTGCTGCTCTCGCAAGGAACAGGTTCTGAGGTCCAAAGACCTTTAGCCTCTGTAGTTGTCTTTGGTTTAACATCTGCGACAGCATTAACCTTGTTTGTAATACCAGCGTTCTATCCGTGGTTTGCAATGAATCTGGATAAGGAGGAATGAATTAACATAACTTGATTATATGAAAATCAAAATTTTTTAAAAATTCCCCCTGCCCGCTTGCATAGTGACAGAAATTCTGTTCCCGTGATACTCAGTAATATAATTTGTATCAACGGAGTATCAAATAGGAGCATAAAAAGCATAACAAAACTACGACATTTTTGATAAATACAGTTTCTGGATTTAATCATAAAAACAGTGCCCAAATGTAGTTGAATTTTATAGCCTTATTTTGCATAAAATCAGTATTATTTCCCCAAACTAACCCAATTACAAATTCCAAAGCCAAATTACTGTAATATCTCTTTTTTTTGGAGCAAAAATGAGAAAAATGGATGTTTCAAAGGAATGAATTTGGTGGTAGAATCTTGATAACAGGAGTTGAGACAGTTTCTTAATTTTAGTAGTTTTTGAAAGAGAAAAAGCATGAGGGATCGAAAAAAAAGGTCTTTTTGTCATCGCGTTTTACGTTTTATTTTACCCAAATGGGTTGCGGATGATTTTTATCATCGTTTTTCGCATTCTTATTGGACAAGGGGGAAAATTAAATTTGAATCCGTGTTAACTCGGTCTGAGGGCGTGACAAAAAAAATAGAAAAGACTTCATCTCGACAGCCTTTTAAGCGAATTAATGGTGGATACGTTTTGAGTTGTCTGAGAAAAAATAAAGTCGAAACTATCTTGGATGTAGGATGTGGTTCAGGTCATCTCGTTAGTTTGTTAAATAGCAATAATTTTAAAAGCTGTGGAATTACCATAAATTCTGAAGAAATTGAAAACGCACAGAGCAAAAATATATATCTGTGTGATGTTCAGAATTTTGAAAGCTTAAAAAGGATTGGGATAGATCGTTTTGATGCAATTCTAAGTTTTGATTGCATTGAACATTTAGAGCGTCCCTTAGAAGCATTGAAAAATATTAACAAGCTCCTGAAAAAAGACGGTTTGTTTATATCTTATATTCCTCCGGTTCGGTGGATTGAATGTGATTATCATGTGGTTGTTTATTCTCCTCGTCAGTATAGATGGCTTTTAAACTTATCTGGTTTCGAGTTGATTGAAAGTGAGGGAAGATATTTGTTCAGTAAAAGGGGAGTTACCTATTATGCCAGAAAAGCTACAGAAGGCGAACAGGTTTATCCAGGTGTTTTACAATGAATATTAAAATGAAAGTAATATTTTCAGAGCACAGAAATTAAGAAATCTCTTTCCTCGCCAATTTTTGGTTAAAGGTAAAAAATGTTGATCAACAAAGAGGTCGGAGGTTTTAATTAAAATTAAAAGATGATGACTAAATAAAAACTCGACCTTAGACAATGCTGTTGATGATGCTGCCAGTTTGGATGAATCAACAGCAGCAGGGTGACTATAAAGTATTTTAATAAGGGCAATAATTTGCAACTATATAGAAATTCTATTTTTTTAATTTTTCAGAAAGAATCTCTTCTGTTAGAGCCAATATATGTTGATAATAGGAACCAAGACAGCTTCTTAATTATGGGTTTAAATGTCGCTTTTTCCAAATATGTATAGAATGTATAAGTTCAAGCGATGATTTTAAATAGGAGTTAAAAATGTCAATCTTCTGCCGTTCAAGGATACAGTGGTTTTTAACCATAGCAGGACTGTCAGGAATAGCTTCGATATTCCTGAGCTTTGTATGGGGTTTGTCGGCTATGGATGCAGTAGGGGATATACTAAAAGAACAAAGAGTTGGCAATATTGGTTTCTTCCTGTTCGGAATCCCTTTTCTTTCATCCGTTGTTATTTCTGCTTCTATAATTCGCTGGAATCTCTCTGGTCGATTATCTCTGTTAGAACAGGTAATCACGTATTTAATTGGCTTTTCAATGGTGGTAGTTGTATTTATTAAGTATTTTAGGTTCTTATATGCATTATTATTTGGATCTCGTGTACATGAACTTAGTGAAATAATACCATTAGTTTTTTCAGTAGCCTTTTTAATTGCAGGTGTTTTTCTTGTAATCAGAAATCATAGACTTGGCAAGTTCAAGAATCTCAGTTCAATTATGCTTATGCAGATTGCTTATCTTAGTAATGGCATGCTCCACTTAATTGGTTTTTGGAAGGGGGGTTGGCAGATTGGTGCCTACTTTACTCTTGTAACAATGATTGTGTATGCAGCTCAGATGGTATGGATTAGTTGTCATAAAAAAGAAACCTTAGTTGCCAACCCCCAAGAATTATAAGCCAAGATAAGTAACGTTATTTAATTATCCCAAAGTATTCAAATTCCATACCCCTATTTTTAATAGAAATCACATTATTAAAAATTTCTCCGGCCTAGTTTTCCTCATACTTATCTAAGTTTTTGCGATAGAATTCTATCTGTCCGACATAGATGTCTATTTCATGAGCTTTTTTTGCTCCAACTATTGCTATTCGTGACAAATTATTCACTTGCAGCTTTGCATTTAAACCTTGAGGTTCAAAATTTTCAAATGGTATCTCTATTTGTTGCCAATCTTTCGATACAGCAAATTGGGCTGAGTAATATTGCCATGGAAGCCAAGTCTGATTATTTTTCAGATGCACATAATATTGTTCTGTATTTCCCTTAGCCCAAAAATGAACTCCGGAAAAGTTGGTTGCATCTAAAGATTTTGAGTTGAGGGTCAGCGGCAAAACAATCTGAACAAATCCGCCATTGTTTTCGAGAGATACATTTCCTTTCAGATTAATGTATCCTAAAAGTTTATCTCTACCAAAGGTATACTCGCCATCAGAAACACCACCC
>Ga0307990_1003148_pt1 | contig 12780 bp, 18 predicted proteins | sample EllFjometagen129_FD_203168 | JGI IMG/M metagenome (GOLD analysis project Ga0307990, IMG submission 203168) | Marine microbial communities from Ellis Fjord, Antarctic Ocean - #129 | ecosystem: Environmental > Aquatic > Marine > Unclassified | place: Southern Ocean | collected 2014-10-08
TGCCTATATAAAAAATATAGGGAGGTAAAAAAAGCCATACTTATTTAGAATAGTTAAAGAAAAATAATTTATTAATAACTAAAAATTAGAATGATGGAAGTAACTAAAAAAGCATACAAAGAAATATTAAAAGTATTGAATAAATACAAAAGTGAAATTGTATTTGATGTTAATGACTTGGAGGTAAAAGCAAAACGCCATTTATTTGGAGTTGAATTAGTTGAAAAATATGGGTTTAATTTAGACCCTAAACGAATACATAGTACTGATTGGCAAGAATTAAGAGAAAATGTACATATAGGCTTTTGGGATGGCGAACGTAGAAAAGTATCGTGGTCAGATGATGGTAGCCAACCAAATAATGAAACGCTACTTTATATTAGTTACCCTACTGGTGCTTATATTTTTGGAGGTGATTATCCTACTGAATTTTTTCAAAAGTTTTTTTTAGAATTAAAAACGTATAACCCTAAATATACTGACAGCCATAACCATTCACTTTATTTTAGTATGGAAAATGCAAGTGAAATATACAACGCTTACAATTCTATCGTAAAAAGATACCGTGAAGAAAATAAAGAAGATTTGAAAAAAAGGAAAATTAAAAAAATGAAAGACGAGTTATCAAAATTAGAAGATAACTAACTCAATAACTTTAATAAAATGAGAGTAAAAAGGAATACTAAAAAAGGTAAATTTGATTATGATGAAGAGCCTGAATTTATTACAGAAGATGAATGGGAAGCTCATGAGAATAAATTAGCAAATAAGGCTGATGAAGATAGAGATAGTTAAATTAAAATAAGTTAGCTTTGTAGTGAGAATAGTGTATATTTTTATACTACGGGTAATAATGTTATATTAAAAGATGGATGAAATAAAAATATTAAAACTAATAAAAAATATAAATATTAATTTAGCAAAAGATATATTAAATTATAGTATTACTAAATTAAATATTAATATTAATAGTGTTATTACATTACCAGATGAATTACAAATATGTATTGTAAAACAATATATAGAGGAAAAAATGTATATTCAAGTAGCTTGTACTACTAGAGCTATATTAATATTTAGTATTAAAATGCCAAATATAGATATGAAAGATATTGAATATACGTATAACAAAACAGGTAAGTATTATGAGATATATAATAATATATTACCTACTAATAAATCTTATAACACTACTAAAAAAGCAGAAAAGGAGGGAATGATTTGGCTAATACAACAATTAAATTAGTAAACAATAGAAGTATTATACCTAGTATAAATAATACAGATGACCAAAACCATGCATTAGAAATAATAGTGAATTTTACATATAATACAAAAGATAATATTATTGTATTAGAAGGTGCTGCTGGTACAGGTAAAACTCATTTAACAAGAGAGATATATAAATATAGACATAAAGTAGGTTCAATGATAGTTTCTGCACCTACTCATACAGCAGTTGCTAAAATAGCTAAGCGTACTGGTATCAATGGTAAAACTATTCAACATTTATGTGGATTTAGACCTAATTATAATTTAGAAAATTTTGATATTAATAATATACCTTTTGCTAGAAGTAGAAGGGCACAACAATATATTTTAAATCATAAAATTATAGCTATAGATGAAGCATCTATGATTAATAAGGGTTTAAAAGGTTATATTAATAATATAGCTATTGAAAATAATCTTAAAATTATATATATTGGTGACCCATATCAACTACCACCAGTTGGGGAAGATAAAAGTTCTGTGTTTGATTTATCTAATAAGGTAATAATTAAACAAATTGTTAGACAAGCTAGTGATAGTAAGTTATTACCATTATTAGTACGAGCTAGGAGAGCTATTGATAATATTGATAATTCACTTATTGAGTATTTAATAAAGAATCCAACAAATATAGATAAAGAATCAGGCTATCATACTTTATTTAGTAAATATACAGAGCAGACTACAATATTTAGAGATGCTATGTTAAAGTATTTTTCACATCCTAAGTTTACTAATGATATAAATTTTTGTAGATATTTGGCTTACACCAATGATAACATAAGTAGTTGGAATAGATATATTAGAGGTTATTTAATAACTAGTAGTTCTACTAATATATTACATAAGGATGATTTATTATTATCATATAATACTATGGTAGATGAATTTAATAATCCTTTATTAATTAATAGTGAAGATTATATTATATACCATGATTCAGAAGGTAAAGCTAATATTACTGAATTTATATTAGCACCATATAATATTGAAGGGTATATTACTAAACTACAATCAGTTACTACTGGTGATGTAACTAATAAGAATATATTTATAGTTAATCATAGTGATGTTAATAATATAAAAAGATTTAAACAGGTATTTTATACTGCACTTAGAACTGCTAAAGCTAGTGGTAATTGGAAGCAAGATTATTATGAAACTTTTAAAGATGAACATTTATTAATAAAGGCATTATATGATGATAGAGGTAAATTATTACTTAAACGAGATTTAGATTATGGATTTGGTTTAACTATACATAAATCTCAAGGTAGTACTTATGACAATGTATTTGTTAATTTAAGAGATGTGTTGTTTGATAAGTATGGGTTTCAGTATAAAAATATCAATTTACGAAATAGGTTAATATATGTAGCTTTAAGTAGAGCTAGTAAAAAAGCAATTATTTTATTATAACTTAAATAAATAATATTATGGAAAATAGAATAAACAATAGAACACCAGATGAAGATAAATGTAATGAAGAGTATATGGTAGGTTTAGCTAGGTTTATGAGAATTGTATTTTATACAACGATTGGAATTGGTGTAGCTATACTATTATTTAATATTGAAATAAATCAATTATGGAAATAAGAAATTGTAAACGATGTAATTTAGCCATTAATAGAAAAAATATTGTTAATGGTACTGGAGCAATGAATAAAATTATGTTTATAGGTGAAGCTCCAGGTTATTATGAAGATAAAGTAGGAGTACCATTTATTGGTAATTCAGGAAAACAACTTGAAGAATTTATGAAGGCTTGTAATTTTACAAGAGCTAATAATTATTATATTACTAATATAGTAAAATGTAGACCAAATAAGAACAATGTACCTGATAAATATAGTATTGCTGCTTGTATGCCTTATTTAATTAAAGAAATACAAGAGGTAAAACCTAAAATAATAGTGTTATTAGGTAGTACTGCTTTACAAACTGCATTTAGTAATCCAACATTAAGAATTACACAATGGAGAGGTAGGTGGTTAGGTAGAAATAGTAATATTATAGCTACATATCATCCTAGTTACTTATTACAAAATGTAGATAGAAATGATTTATTTGAAGATGTAGTAAATGATTTTATGATGATAGTTGATAAATATAGATTAACTATTGATTTTAATCATATAACTAAATATTAATATGTAAAAGAATATTATAAAAGATATAAATAAAAAGTATAATTAATAAATTAAAAAGTATAAATATGAAAATGACAACTAAACGATTACAGAAATTAAACAAAAAGTTAATTAACTCACAAGTAAAAATAATAGGTAGAAATAAAGAAGGTTTATTTACTATAAATGCACTTATTTTTAAAAGTGATAGTATAGTAGTTACTGTTACAAATAATAAATCTAAACTTTTGGAATATGTATTTATCCAAGCTATTGTAAATGAAATTAAATTAGCTAGTAAAGTAAGAAATAAACATAATAGAGATATGAAAACTAGGTTTGCTAAAAATATATTAAATAAAGTAAAAGCTGCAAAAGTAAGAAAAAGAAAGTTTAAATATTTTTATAATAAAGAAGAGAATATAATTTACGAGATTAAAAAAGGTACTAATAGAAATGTAATTAATAATAAAATGAAAGCTATTAATAAGAAAGAGTTTAAAATAATATGCACTACATTAAAACCTCAATTTAAAAATATAAAATGAAAAATATAATTATATTACTTTTACTAATTGTAATAAGTTTAATAAAAGCTCAAAATACAAAATTAGATACTAGGTACTTTAAATTAATTAAGCTAAATGCAGAACAAAGTATTAGAGAAGATAAATTAGAAGTTAAATTGAAGATACTTATATTAAAATATGAAACTGATATTGCACCTAAAAGTAAACATACTTATGGAGATACTGGCTGGTTACATCAATATTTACTAAGTGAACAATTATAAAATATGGAAGTTATAGAAAAAAGAAATTATGTACATGATATTGAAGTATATCCTAATTATTTTTTAGTTATATTTATTGAAATAAATATAGATACAGGATGGATTAATAAATATATTGCAGCTGATATTAAATCTAATTATACAATATGTGATGAAAAGAAAACATTATTAAATAATAATAAGATTCATATATTTAAAATTACTAAGGATAGTGAATATAATTTAATACATTTAATTAGATTTATAAATGATAATGTAGCTTTTCTAATAGGTTTTAATAATTTAAGGTATGATGAGTTAATAATAAGGTATGTATTATTAAATATTACTAAATTTAAAAAAGGTAAAGTGAATAGTGTATTATATCAACTTAGTCAGGATATTATTAATACTGATAATATATATTATGACCATGATTTAAAAATATTAACACAATTTGGAGTTAGCTTTGTTAGTATAGATTTATTGGCAATGGGATTTGAGTGGGGCAAACGTAGAAGTTTAAAACAAGCATCCATTAATTTAAAATGGTATAGGATACAAGATTTACCATATAGGTTTAATAAAATATTAAATAATATAGAAGTAGAAGAAGTAACAGATTATTGTATTAATGATGTGTTAAGTACATTACGAATGTATAAACATTTAAGAGAAGCTATTAAGTTACGACTAGCTATTAATAGTAAATACGAACTAAAGCCTTTTGAGAGTGTACTTAATAAAACTAAATCAGGCATTGCTGATGTGATATTAGCAAAGTTATATAGTAAATATAGTGGTGAATATTATAATAGTTTTAAAGATAAACGAACATATTATACAAAAATTAAAGTACAGAACTGTATTAGTGATAAAATTACATTTAAGAATCCAGAACTAAAAAAATTAGTTGCCAAATTAAGAACATTAGAGATAACTAGTACTAAAGGAGAGCTTAAATTTAAAATAAAAGCATTTGGTTTAGAATTTAAGATAGGTGCTGGAGGATTACATAGTGACGATAAACCTGCTAAGTTTAATAATAAGAACTATATATTAAAAGATGTAGATGTCATATCATATTATACAAGTGTTGTAATAAATAATAGTGTAAGTCCTAAACATTTGAATAAGGATGCATGGTTAAAAGCAACGGAGTTTATTACTAATGATAGAAAGCGTGCTAAAAGAGAAGGTGATAGTATTACTGCATCTACACTAAAAATAACTATTAATTCAGGTGGATTTGGTAAAATGGGATTTGAAAATCATTGGGTGTATGATAGAGAAGCTATGGTAAAAGTAACTATTAATGGACAATTGTTTTTATTAATGTTGATTGAATGGTTAACTGAAGCTGGATTTGAAGTTATTTCTGCTAATACTGATGGAGTAATAACTAAAATACCTAGAGACAGAGAAGAAGTATTTGATAGTATTTGTAGATTATGGGAAGATGCAACTAAATTTAGCCTAGAAAGTACATATTATAAATTATATATTAGAAAAGATATAAATAATTACTTTACTATAAAAGAAGATAATACACTTAAAGTCAAAGGGTCATTTAATGAACGTATTGATTTAGAAGCAGGATATGCTCCACCTGTACTTGCAATAGCATGGCAAGAGTATTTTAGAAATGGTATTAAACCTGAAACTACTATATTTAATCATATATATACTTCACCTGATGCTATATATGACTATTGTGATAGCCCAAAAGTTAAAAAAACATTTAAAATTATATATACTGAATTAGTAAATAATGTTTTTACTACTAAGAGTTTACAACATAGTAATAGATTCTATGTATGTACTAAAGGAGGGTATATATTTAAAGACTATGTTATTCCACAATATACAGTAGATAGTAAAGGTAGAAGAAAACGTAAAAAACCAGTATCTCTAAAGGCAGGTTTTAAAGTAACTCTATTTAATAACTATTTTGCAGTAAATAATGTAAATGAGTATAATATAGATTACAAATATTATATAGATATGGTGTATAAAGTAATCAACAAAATTGAAAAAGGTAAACAATTAAATTTATTTAACTATGAGAAATAAAAATATAGATAACTTTTTAAAAGAGTTAAGTACACTATCAAATAAGTATAATGTACAAATATCTAGTGAATATACTGCATTCACATTAGGTGATGGTAAAGAAAAAGCAGTTATAGTAGTACATAGGTTATTACATTCTATTGAATATGTTAGAGATATAGGATTAAGTAAAAACCAAAATGTACCTATTACATTTAAAATAACACAACCCGTAGAATTAAAATAATACATACTTAATACAAAACTTATGAAATTAGTTAAACCTAATAAAACTAAACAAAAGATAATAATTGATACCGCTTATTTTACTTATAATCTTAAAGTAGGAGATACGGTAAGAATTAAAAAGACCTTTAGTAACTGTTATGGGGGTGAACGTATTTTACACGAAAAGTTACATATAATAGATACTAAAGTAAAAGATTTAGGTTCAAAAGTAGCAGGAGAATATAATGTAGGTATTGCATATTGTGATGAATATCCTAATACTCCTCTACTATGTTATCATTTAAAAAAAATATAATTATGAAATTAGATATAACAAGAGATATACGAGCTGAAATGGGTATTGAAAGATGGAAATATGCAGGAGGTATTGGCTCATTAGTATATGTACAAAGATTTGGTAAAACTAGAGTAGGTTGTAGAGTAGCTGCAAGATATATTAGTAAAAATATAGGTAATGTTATAATAGTAGTACCTAATGAAGTAATTACTAAACAATGGGTACTGACTATTAATAGTTATTTTGATTTTAGTACATATATTAATAGAATTACTGTAATTACAGTAGGTAAATTGTTTAATAATATAAATAAATATAAAGGTGAATTATTAATATTAGATGAACCACAAAATTATTTAACAGACGATAAAATTAAATTATTACATGGTACAATAACTAATTCTAAATATATACTAGGATTATTTGGTGTAGAACCATCTGGTGAAAGAGGTGTATTACTAAATAAATTATTACCTACTATTGATAAAATAAGTGAAGAAGAAGCAATTAGTAAAGGTTGGATTAATAGATATAAAGAGTATAATATTGCATTAAAACTAACAGAGGTTGAAAAGAGTAAATATAGTGAATATAGTAAGTATATTAGAATGGTATTAGCTACATTTAAAGGCAGTGCAGATACATTAAAGAATAATAGAAATCTTAATGATAGATATTTGTATACTCAACTAAGTAGAGTATTTAAAGATGATTATGCTGTAATGCAATGTTGTATTCGTGGAGCTAGTTTAACTAATGCATCATATATACCAAAAGAAGTTATACAAAATATTGTTGCACAATCTAATTTATGGAAACCTGAATTAGATTTAAGTATTGATTTTAATAAACACATTGAAAATATTTATAGTCCTAATGCATTATTTGACCAAGTTATAAAATTTAATGATATACAAAGAAAACGTAATAAAATCATTAATAATTGTGAAAGTAAAGTTAAAACAGCTATAGAAATAATAAAACATTTTAAAGATTCTAAAATTATATCATTTAGTCAAAGTACTGCATTTGCTAATAATTTAAAAGATGAAAGTTCAAATGATATAAAAAAAGATATTGTAGTATATCATAGTAAGTTACCTAGTATTACTAAAAAAGATAAGGATGGTAATACTATTTTATATAAAACAGGTAATAGAATAGAACAACCTAGAGTTTTTGGTTTAACTTCTCAAAAGAAAGATGCGTTGGAAGGAATGAAAAATGGTAAATATAGGGTACTAAGTACAGTAGATTCGTTAAATGAAGGATTGAATATACCTGATTTAGAAGTAGCTATAATTGCTAGTGGTGATTGTAGTAGTATGAAGGATAAACAGCGTAAAGGTAGGGTGAAAACTATTGATATATATAAACCTGACAAACTAGTATATATCATTAATTTATATATTGATGATTTTTTTGATACAGAAAATAATTTAGTATATAGTAGAGATTTAAAAAAATTAACAATTCGCCAATCAGCTACTAATGTTATACATATTGATTCAATTAGTGAAATAAATTGAAAATTTATACAAATAAATTTGGAAAATCAACAATAATGTTGTATATTTGTAGTACAATAAATGTATGAATAATAAACAATGGAACAAATTATTGAAAAGGACATAAGACAGTCAAAAGATTATCAAATAATGCTTAGATTTTTAACTGAAACAAAAGAAGGTATAAAATTAGCAAATAAAATTCGCAATTAAATGCAAAAATATTCAATTTTTTTCATTTTTAATTTGGTAATTACTCAAAAATATCGTATCTTTGAGGTATAATTTATATAATTACATTTAAATAAATAATAATGGATAGTAAAGGTAAAAATAAACCTAAAGTTCAAGACACCGAAACACATAATACGCCTACTGTAGTTAAACTAGATAATTCACAAATATTAAATAATCAAAATAATCAAATATCTAGTTTAGATGTTAAAAGTCAATTAGACTTGATGACTAGTATAGTAAAAGGTAAAAAGTTTATTAATGTGAATAGTCCAGAAGATGCTTTAGCTATATTTTATAAAGCTAAAGGTTTAGGATTAGATTGGGCAAACGCAATAGACCATTTTTATAATATTAATGATAAAACAAGTGTAGATTTTCATATAATAGTTGCATTAGTATTAAGACCAATGTTGGATATTACATGGGAAGTAGTAAAATATGCTGAAATACAATATCAATATACTCTTAAAATAGATAATGTAGTACGAATATTGTATAATGTTGATGAATTACCTACTAATAAGGTAATTATATCACCTATAACTAGTAAATCAGAAATTAATAAGATTAAAAATGAAGGTAATATACCAGTAATTAAACAACCTCACGTATTATTCACATACTCACTTCCTAATGGAAATGTTATTAAGTTTATAAATAAAAAAACTGTTATAAGGTTTGAAAGACTAAGAAAACTTAGTAATGGAGAATATAAAGTATTAACAATAATAAGTGAATTTACTAATCAAATAGGTTTTGATAGTGGAATATTATATTTAAAGGATGGTAAAACTTTAGCTTTAGATAAATCATGGTTTAAATATAATGATAATCAATTGTATGTTAGAAGTTTTACACAAGGTGCTAGACGTATAGGAGATGACGCATTAATGGGATTGTATGAAACAACTGAATTATATGATGCTAATAATATAGATTATAGAAGTGAAGGAGGAGCTACTATAATACAAGAATAATAATAATTTTTTTTAACTTTTTAAATATAATAATAATATGGAAATTGCAAGATTTGGAGCTATAAAGCTTCACAAAATTGGAAGAAAATCAAATGATGAAGTTAATCCGCTTATGAACACTGCTCCCGGACTTAGAGCAATGAGGATTAATACATTACTATCTAACATTTTAGATATTACTGAAAAAGATAGAATTGCTATTTTTTCTATTCAGTGGGGAGAGAAAGTAATATATATTGCTACTAAAGGATTTATTTATAATGATGTTGAACAAGGTGCGTTAATAGGTAATAATAATACTTTTAATTATGGTGACGTATATGAAAGTTTATTAGCAGGTGGAACTACTGAAAATGTTACTAAAGGTGAATTAATTAAAAGTGGTTTACTACTTCATACTAATGATACAACAAATGGCAAAGTATATAAAGCAACAACAAAATGTTTTGCTAAATTAGATGGACATGGTACACTTAGACAACTAGCTTTACTAGATTTAGATTATGAAAAAGCTGATGTATTAATTGATGAGCTAGTTTCATTTTTAAATACAAAAGATGAAAGTGGTAGTATTGTAGATAGAATTGGGACTGAACAAGAATTTGCGTTTCTTACTTATTCTCATAGTGAAGACTATAATGCAAAAGTAATGTTAGATGAGGAAGAAGCAGAAGACGAGGAATAATGTAAATTACAGTAGATTAATAAGAAATAGAGGATTAACACTCCTCTATTTTTTTATCTTTTTAATAACTAAATAAATAAAAATATGTTAAACATTAAAAAAACAGATACTGGATTGCACGATAGAGCTATGCAACCAGACTATGAAATATATAAAAAATATATAAGTGGTGAATTGAAAGCAGATGCTAAAATTGCACCTTTTCTTCATCTATGTAAAGGTAAATTAGACAGTGTATGGGTACAAGATGCACTTCAACCAGAATCAGGTGGATGGGAAAGTTTAAATGGTAAAAGTATTAGTACTATTAATTTTAAATTTAGTGCTATTGATAAAAAATTAAATGAAAATACATTTTATACTTATTCTATTGGTACACCTGACCCAAAAGGTATGTTTAAAAAAAGTGGTAAACCATCAATTAAAGCTAATGTAGATTCTATGATTGGTTATACTACTCACTTTAGTAATATATTATTAAGTGGATTGGATTTAAATTTAGATTTACCTACTAATGAAAAAGGGTATTTGGATGTAGATGCAGTACAAGATATGGATGTAGATACAATAATTAGTGCATTTGCTGCCTTTTTCAAATCAATAGAGAAAGGGTTTTATAAAGGAACAGGTGACAATGCAGTATTAAAATGTAAAGATACAGATATTAATATTAAATTAACTGTTCAAACTAAGGATAAAGGTCAATTTGGATTTAATGTATTTACTCCTGGAACAGGTGTAATTGAACTATATGATGCAAAAGCTATAGTTACATCATTACAGTTAGACCCAAGATATGATACTATTATACCTCAAGATATGCCTACTGTTACTGCACCTGTAATTAATAATCAAGGGATGCCAGATAATATAGCTAGTGCAATGAATAATTTATAATCATTAATTAAATAATATATGGAAAGGGGTATAATGAAAATTGTATCCCTTTTTTTTTATTGATATGTTAAAACAGACAATTAAAAGTAAAAAATATATACTAAATAACTTTAATCAAATAGATATATTTGCTACATATTTAAGTAGTATAAAGAATGTTAAAATAACAGCTAGTGATATACTATATTTAATAAAAACTAATAGTAAAATAAATAGTCCACTTAGAGTAGATAATAATCCATCTGTAGGTTTTAAGTATAATAATCATCTTATAAATATAGGTATACAAACTGACTATAACCAATATGGCAAACTAAGAATGAAAGATTTTACTAGTAATAGTTATAATATTGGTAATGTTTTTTGGGGAGATTGTTTTGATTTAGTTAGTTTATTATTAAACAAAAATATAAAAGATAATTCAAATTTTATAGAGATATTAGAAGATATATATTTAACTATGAGTACTAATAATACAAGAAGTTTTAATATATTTAGTATTTTCAAAGATATTAAGTTTAATAAGCAAACTAAAATATATTACACTGTTAAATCTTGGAATAGCTATGATATAAGTTATTGGAAAAATAGAGGTGTCTCATTATATACATTAAAAAAATGGAATGTAGAAGCAGTAAATCAAGCATGGCTCAATGGTAATTTAATATATACATATAGTAATACTAATCCTTGTTATGCTTATAACTTTGGATACATTGATTCATATAATATAGCTTGTGAATTATACTTTCCTTTAAAAAATAAAAAGCAAGGTACTAGATTTATTACTAACTATAGTGTAGTAAGAGGACTAAATAAATTTAAAAGTGGAGATATACTAATATTACATAAGTCATATAAAGATATGATGGCTGTAGATGAGATGTTAAATGATATAATAAAGCAAAAACCTCATATATTTTCTAATTACGGGTTATTTAGTAATATAGTGCATCTTACTTTAGCTAGTGAAACACAATATTTAAGTATGGAAGATGGATATAATATACTAAGAATATTTAAATATACTTATTCATTATTTGATTATGATAAAACAGGTATAAATGCAATGAATTATCATAAACGATGGTTTAATATTATACCATTATATTTTGATAATAGTTATAAATGTAAAGATTTCACCGAACATATACTTATGTATGGTGTAAGTAAAACTAAAATTTTAGTAATTAATTTAATTAAACAATTATATGGAAACAGTAAGAGGTAAAGAACCAAGATTATATAAATATCCATTAGCAGTTGGTAAAGAGAATATATGGTATATATTACCAATATTTAAAAGATATTATAAATATATTGTAAATAATAATAATAAACAGTTTAAGATAGGTAATACAGATTTTACATACGTAGATATAGTAAATCCACCTGCTAATTGTGATATGTCAGACTTTATGTATGACATATTTAAGACTAATAATACACATGTTAAACAATTTATTAAATTAACTAGAAAAATAAATCATGAAAATACTATAAAACATCAACATATAACATTTAATAAAGTATTAAATTATATAGAAGATAGATTAGATAATCCAGAGATGATAATCATAGTTAAATTAAAAAGAACTAACAAACATTTAAATAATAATAAATATGAATATTAGATTATATAAACGAGAAAATAATAAAGTTATAACATGGAGTATTGATGTTATAGAACAAAGTGTAATAACTATTACACATGGTGAGTTTT
>Ga0307990_1003149_pt1 | contig 12777 bp, 9 predicted proteins | sample EllFjometagen129_FD_203168 | JGI IMG/M metagenome (GOLD analysis project Ga0307990, IMG submission 203168) | Marine microbial communities from Ellis Fjord, Antarctic Ocean - #129 | ecosystem: Environmental > Aquatic > Marine > Unclassified | place: Southern Ocean | collected 2014-10-08
CTTTGAGTGGTGATCTTGCTAGTGAGTTTGTGCGGCTATTCTGCCATACCCCAGCCCAGCGCAAAGCGAGTGCGCGTAAAGTAGCACGTCAAGATAATTTGAGAGTGACCGAAATTTACCAAGCCGTATACACGAATGAGCGAACCGGCGCGGGGATTTTTGACACCTACGGGGGCGCAAAATGATGTTGGACATTTATTGCAGTTATATAGAGCTATTAAAAAGAATTCTTTTATTTTTCCGTGGGGAGGTAGTAGGATGAAAACCAGAACCCAGGACTGCAAATCGGTGAAATGGCTAGAGGGAGAGCACTAGCAGTACTTTTTTAGTAGGTGAGATTGAACTAGCTTATACCCACTTCAAACGCTGGGTAACGGCATCGGCGGCAAAAATTGCAACCCGTGGTAGCCGTGACGATCCAGGCGGCGGTTTAGTAAACGATTACTGAGAATATACTTCGTTATGCTTCGGAAATTCGCTGTTATACAGTGACAAAACAGTGAAAGAACATTAGAAATTTTAGAGTAAACAGTTAGAAATTTAGCGATAATGCAAAGGTAAAATGCTGATATTTTGGGCGGTGTGTTTACACTGCGAGAACTTAACAAAACTTAACGTTGCCACCCTGGCGATTGACTTTTATTTAGAACATAGAACACAAGCGTAAGCGATTAGAATTATCCCCATGAGTGAAAATATACTAACGATCCTAACTATAGGGACCTTGCAGCTTGTAGGCTATTTTGCCCTCCGGGGCGCGTGGCTATGGTTGCAAAATGATACCGGCGCGGTATTGTACTTTTTGCCTTTCATGCTGAGTATTGCAATTTTAGGGGGTGGGGAACTGTAAAGCGGGGACGTACCAGGACATGAAAAGGATGAGGTTTCGTGAGGTTTTAGGAGGTTTTTGGTAGTCTACATATAAACGCATAAAAACGCATGTTTTAGCGGCATCCGTGAATTGAGCTAGATATTCATAGATTAAACGAGGTTTTAGGGGGTGGGTAGGGGATCGAGCGGGGAACGTGAAAAACAAGAGCCACAGGACGCGATCTAAGCAACGGGGCGGGATAGCGACATGCTACGGTATGCTTGCTTTGCTTGCGTTTATTGCTTTGCTTGCTTGACTTGCTACTCTTGCGGCTGGTATCATGCAAGGCATGAAAATTATATGCTTCTCAAACCAAAAAGGTGGTTGTGGAAAATCGACCAGCGCGGCAACCTTTGCGGCTATATTTGCAGCCAAGGGACGGCGCGTGCTACTTGTGGACATTGACCCCCAGGCAAGCCTAACCCAGGGGCTAGGGATCGACGCGGAGGGGGTAAGCATTGCTGAAGTGATGGGGGGATCGACCCGGGGCACCTTGCAGCTTGGCGACATAATCCAAAACATCAAAGAAAATTTAGACCTTGCGCCCTCTGATATTGCCCTGGCATCTTCGGAATTGAGCCTTGTATCTCGCAACGGGCGGGAGAATGTTTTAAGGCGAGCGTTAGACACACAGGCGAAAAACTACGATCTAATAATTTTAGATGCACCCCCCAGCCTGGGCATTTTGACAATAAATGTCTTGACCGCTGCGGAGGGTGTAATTATCCCAACCTTACCGGCCCCCCCAGATTTGCGCGGTGTATTGCTTTTCTTAGACACCCTCGACAACTTACGGGAGGACGGCCTAAACGATAATTTGGAATTATTGGGCATCTTGCTTGTACAATTTGACGGGAGAACGATAGCCCATAAACAGGCCCTCGAGGATCTAAAAACGGGCGGCCTTAATATACTGGGAATTATCCCCAGGGGCATAAAAGTACAAGAAGCAAGCGGAGAGAAAAAAATACTAATTGACTACGACCCCAACGGAAAACCAACGGCGGCTTATTTAGAAGCGGCTGAAAGGATTAATCAATGTCTGTAGATATGAGTAGAAACAAAAAAACAAAGCAATCTGAAAAGCCTACAAGAAAAACAGCCAAAGTTGAAGACTTTGTAAAAGCACGGGGCGTGGGGCTTGCAGCTTCGGAGTGGGCAGAATTTGACAAGGTAGCAAAAGAGCTTGACATGAACCCGCACGCTTTGCGCGTGTACGCTTTGCGCTATTTTATGCAGCGCTATCAAGCAGGGGACATCCAGACGAAAAAGGTAACAGCACTCCCAGATATTAGCTAAACCAGCAAGCAAGGCAAAGAAAGCAATAAAAGCAATTCGAGCATTTATAGCTTGACTTGCTATTCTTTTTAATATACAATGCTTATGTAAATTGACATATACGCAAGTATTAGAAAAGGATTATTGACCATGCAAAACGCCCTGACTGCCACCCCAGACTTTGACCCCCAGACCTTTGCCCTCGAAGCTATCGCTAATAATCCGAATCTACAGCCCAGCACAAAACACCAATACACCAAAGCGGTTAAGAATTATCTGGCCACGGGTGCAAGCATTACAGACCCGCACGCCCTGAGCGCTTATGCCGGGACCGTTGGATCGTCTACAGCTGCCTTTCTAAAAGCGGCTATCAAGGTTTTAGCGCAAGAAGTAGCCCATCAAGTCAAGAGCGGGGCAACGGCGGCCAACGTCCTGGAAGCGCAAGCCATGATTTATAGAGCTGAGGCACTACAGGCCGCTATCAAGACCGAAACCAGCAAAGGCAGCAAAGCCCACACCTGGCTAAGTCAAAAACAAGTTAGCGATCTGCTAAACGCTTGTGCCCGGCGCAAGAGTGGCAAACCCGAAGCGGGCATAGTCGCCCAGCGGGACCGGTTAGCAATTGGCTTATTAGTGGCAGCGGGCTTGCGTAGGCAAGAGGCGGTTAATCTCAAGTTTACAGATATTCAATTGCAGCCCGTAGGGCCTAAAATGCGAACGGTCCTAAACGTCAAAGGCAAAGGGGCAAAGGATCGGATTATCCCCATTAGCGACCAACTAGCAAACGCCCTGAGCGCATGGGGCGCGGTGGTCGGTGGTGTTGGCTTTGTGTTGCGATCTCTTGGACGTTCTTTGACGCTGGGCGAAAACATGAGCACGACCGCACTTTATAATCTGGTATCGAAGCGCGGCGGGATGATCGGCAAAGATGGACTACAGCCCCATGACTTGCGCAGAACCTTTGCACACTTAGGCTATGAGGCGGGCGTAGCAATAACCCACGTTAGCACGCTCTTGGGACACGCTAACATAAAGACTACGCAAGGCTACCTAAATTTACAAGTGGACTTAGGGACAACGATCTCAGATTTTATACCTTTCGAGGGATAGAATAATATAGAGCCATACTCCCAGGGGGGAGTAGTCCGTTTTTTGCTATTTTGCGCGGACTACTTTAGGGCAAGTATAGGATTACTTTAGGACAACTATAGGACAGCCCAGCGACCAAAACCAAAAGAGAGACGCGGACAAGTTTAGGGCAACTATAGGACTGCTTTAGGACTACTATAGGACTACTAAAGGACAGGCAGAAATGATTAGAAAAGACGATCTGATCTGGCACGCGTAATTTTGTTGCCAAGTCGGTTTTTTGGCGTTTTAGTGATTAAAATCTACCGCATCATTTGGCGTGTTTTTGGGATTTTTTCCGCGTTTATTTTTTTAGTGTTGTATCGTTTTACTCAGTGTTGGGGCGGATGCGCCTTAAGACCCTCTACCTTTTCACCTCGTACACGGGGGTGATTAAAATCTACCGCACCTTTCCAATTGTTTTACGCGGTATATTCTCAAGCGTTTTGGGGGACAATTCCCCTTGTTTTCGCTAGTTTGTGCTGGGCTCTATCGTCAACTCTGATTGTGCTGAAGCAGGAGACATCCAGCCTGATAAGCTCGGGCGGATCCGCCTAGCCGTCCCTGCAATGATGGCTGATAAGCCGAAAGCCCAAGACGTTAGTCTCTGGGCAATTGCGGGGCGCATGGCGGGTTAGCCTGAGCCAAGGACGTTGGTCCGTTGTCTCCAAGTTCACGGTATGTATATTGTTGCCGTTTCTAGTACGAGGTAGGGGGGATTCAATCCTTGCGATCTTATCTGATGTTGTACCATCGACCACGTGCCTGGCATTCTTTGACGGCACTACCGGCGCGCCTGTGCGCTTCTCTTGCTGAGATCGACCCTGCTATGGCCCTGAGCTTCGCTTGTACTGGGTGATCCTATGAGCCGACATGTCGGAAGAAATCTCATCGGGCTATCCGATATGTCGACTACCACGTGCGGCTTTTCGAGAAATTTCCTAGCTTCGGGTTTATACTACTTTCAAGAGTCTATCCCGCCCACCTGCCACTAACGCAAACCGTTCGGCGTACAATTTTAGGGGAACGGTGATAGTTAGGATGAAGACTTTTGTATAACATAAAAATACATTTCAATTGAAGTTAATCGTCGATAGGTAATGCAATGTCAACTGTTTTCAAGCAATATCTCAAAAACATAGAAAACTCTCTCAAGGCGGGCAACGCGACAGAACACACCCACCGCCCCGCGCTAAAAATGCTTCTTGAAGAACTTGACCCAAGCATCATCGCAACCAATGAACCCCAACGGATTGCTTGCGGCGCACCTGATTACATCGTCACGCGGGCTGATTTTTCGATAGGCTATATCGAAGCCAAAGATGTCGGGAAATCTCTGCATGAGATTGAGCGAGGGGAGCAGTTAAAACGCTACAGGCACGCGCTCGGCAATTTGATTTTGACCGATTATCTCGAATTTCGTTGGTATGTGGATGGCGAGCTACGCCAAGCAGTGCGGCTATCATATCTTGAAACGAGCGGAAAACTCAAACACGAAAAAGATGGCATCCAAGCAGTAGAAGAATTACTGAGAAATTTTCTATCCCACAAAACAGAAGCGGTTAATACGCCCAAAGACCTTGCTCAACGCATGGCGCGTCTGACGCATATTATCCGTGACATTATCATTACTTCTTTTGAGACCGAGCAGGCATCCAATTTGCTCAAAGGTTGGCGCGAGGCGTTTGCCGAAGTCCTGATTGCGGATTTAGGGCAGCCAGAACGGACGGCTGATTTTGCCGATATGGTCGCCCAAACGCTAGCGTATGGTCTCTTTTCAGCGCGGGTGATGGATACGACCCCCGAAAATTTCAGCCGTTATGAAGCCCAAAAGCTGATCCCCAAGTCGAACCCTTTTTTGCGACGTTTCTTCTCTAAAATTACCAGCGTCGAGTTGGACGATGAGCCTTTTGCGCCCTTTGTAGATGATTTGGTCAATCTCTTGGCAAATACCGATATGCCCGCCGTGCTCGCCGATTTTGGCAAACGCACGCGCCAGGAAGACCCGATTGTTCATTTTTATGAAACTTTTCTGGCGGCCTATGACCCAAAATTGCGTGAGTCGCGCGGCGTTTATTACACCCCTGAGCCGGTCGTCAGTTATATTGTGCGCTCGGTCGATCATTTGCTCAAAACCCGTTTCGATAGCCCGCAAGGTTTAGCCGATAGCACCAAAATCAGCGTGCCCAATTATGATCCCAGTCTAAAAGTGAAGGGAAAAAAGAAGGTGCGCGCAACGACTGAAAGCCATAAAGTGATTATTCTTGACCCCGCCACAGGCACGGGGACTTTTCTCTACGCCGTGATTGACCATATTCGCCAGCAATTTATTGATGCGGGGAATGCTGGGATGTGGGCGGGCTACGTGAAGAATCACCTGCTGCCACGTTTATTTGGATTTGAACTGCTGATGGCACCCTACGCCGTGGCGCACTTCAAATTGAGCTTGCAACTGGCTGGGCGAGATTTACCCGCCCCGATCGCTAGCGCGTTTTCCTACATCCCCAGCGAGGGTGAACGCCTCGGCATCTACCTGACTGACACATTGGAAGAAGCCCACGAGATGACGGGCTTGCCGCTCTTTACGCAATGGGTCTCCGATGAAACGATTGCCGCCAATAAGGTCAAACGTCACTTGCCCGTCTTGGTCGTGATGGGCAATCCGCCTTATTCAGGTCAGAGTGCCAATAAAGGAAAATGGATTAGCGACTTACTCAAAGGAAAATTGCCCGATGGCGGCAAAACCAGCAATTATTATGAAGTTGACGGCAAGCCTTTGGGCGAGCGTAACCCGAAATGGCTCCAAGATGATTATGTGAAGTTTATTCGTTTTGCCCAATGGCGGATTGAGCAAAGTGGCAGCGGGATTGTTGCTTTTATCAGCAATCACGGCTATCTCGATAATCCCACTTTTCGCGGGATGCGCCAATCCTTAATGGAAACTTTTGACGAAATCTATATTTTAGATTTGCACGGCAATTCTAAAAAGAAAGAAATTTCTCCCGATGGGAGCAAAGATGAAAATGTCTTTGATATTCAACAGGGCGTAGCGATTGGCATTTTTGTCAAAAAGCCCAACTCGGGGAAAGAGAAGAAAATCTATCATGCTAATTTGTGGGGCAAACGTGACGAAAAATATGAAGTACTCTTAAACCAAGATATTGTTACAACAAAATGGGAAGAATTTCAGCCACAAGTATCCTTTTATCGTTTTGCTCCGCAAGATATAATTTTGTTGAAAGAATACGAAAAAGGTTGGAAAGTAAGTGATGTTTTCCCTAAAAACTCTGTAGGAATAGTAACTGGGCAAGACAAGAAAACAATAGGATTTACAAAAGATAAAGCGTATGAATTAGCTGAAGCCTTCAAGATTACAGATGGAGCCATTAAGCCAATTCTATATCGTCCATTTGATAAACGGCATATCGTTTACGAATCAAGTGTAGTAACACGAGATCGTTTTTCTGTGATGCAGAATTTTTTTCAAGATAACCTTGGATTGGTTACTACAAGGCAAGTAACCAGTTTGAATTTTGGACATGTATTATGCAGTCGCTCAATCATAGAACTAAAAGTTGGTTCCCACGACAGAAGCACGAATCTCTTTCCCCTCTACCTCTACCCGACCGAAGACACACGCAAACAAAAATCTCTCTTCGAGTCCCCCGTCTGGCAGGCGGATGAAGCTAATGGCGGGCGCGTCCCGAACCTAGATCCCGCCTTTGTCAAAGAAATGGCAGAGAAATTGGGGTTAGTCTTTCAACCAAGCCTGACAGGTTTCGATGAGAAATTCTTTACCCCTGAAGACATCCTCCACTATATCTACGCCATCTTCCACAGCCCCACCTACCGCATCCGCTACGCCGACTTTCTCAAAATCGACTTTCCGCGCGTCCCGATCACCTCGGACGTGGATTTATTCCGCGCATTGTGTAAGTTGGGCAAAAAACTGGTCGGCTTGCATCTGCTCGAATCGCCAGAGGCGAGCCAACATATCACCCGCTATCCCGTTGCGGGCGATAATCTGGTAGAAAAAGGTTATCCCAAATATCAAGAGCTGATAGAAGAGCAAGCTGGGCGCGTTCAGATCAACAAAACCCAATACTTTGAAGGCATCCCGTCCGAAGTCTGGGAGTTCCACGTCGGCGGCTATCAGGTTTTAGATAAATGGCTCAAAGATCGACGCGGGCGGCAGCTCTCTTATGATGATTTGACTCATTATCAGAATGTAGTCGTTTCTTTAGAAAAAACCATCGCACTGATGGAGAAGATTGACGAGGCCATCCCAGAGTTTCCGATTTGCTAGGTGATGAAATCAAAGATATTTCGAGCGAGAAATAAACGGGTATAGTTGAGAGAATATACTAATACCTTGGAATAATACGGCACGGACAAGGTTTATCAAATAATGATAAAACTGAGGACACCCCAACCAGCCCGGACGGCGCAAGCGCAATACTCACAATTATACTGTGAAGTTACTGTGATAAAACAGTGATACAGGGAATTAATAGGGAGTTTTTATACCCGATGGGCTGGTAAAATTCAGGCCATGACCGAACAAAAACAAAGAGTGATCTGGCTAATAATTGGGGCGGTGGTTTATTGCGTGGCGTGGGTGCTACTGGCCGGGCAGTATCCAAAACTTAACGACGAACTGCCCCAACTTCTAATGAGCGGCCCCGCTTTGTATTTTATGATGCTGCTAATTGTAGAGGGTGATTTGCCCTCGCATAAAACCAATTAATTGAACAAGGATTCATCATGTCAAAAGAATTACTGAACGCTACTAAGATTGGAGAATTAATTAAAACTCTTCGTGAACTGTTCAAATATCATCAAGATTTACAAGACAGAAGAGAAGTTGCAATATCTATCCAACGTCCTAAAATTCCCCCGCTTCTCAGCAGATCTTTAGTTGTAGACCTTGGAAATAGAGGTGGGATGAGAAGTCTTGAATGTTCAGATTTTGATTTATTACCCGGCAAGAAAAATAACGTAGTAGCAATCTCATCTAATCGTCAAGTAAAAATTATAGTTAAAGCCACTGGAAAAAGTGCTTTTCAGAACCTAGGAAACAAAGATATTGACGCTGATTTCTTAGTTTGGGTTCACTTCAATCGATATTTTGAAGATGATTGGCTCCATGAAATCGAAATATTGACGCTTCGAGAGCCTAAAAGAATTTTTCCCCAATCAAGAAAAATAACTCTAGCCGCATTCAAAAAGGAAGGCGGGGAATCTATCGTAAGTATTAATGTAAATTTAGATCAATACATGAGTATGTCAACGATTCGTAGGGATGAAGATCGGTTCCTTCTTTAATCTCCCTCCTGTATGCAAGATTAGCGCGCCCGCTCTTTATATTATGATGTTGTTGATCGTTGAGGCTGGGAAATACGAAGAAACGCTAAAAGGTTGACACTCCATAATTGACAACCTGATAAAACCTGAGTTTTTACTACAAATTACTACATGCTGGCTACTTGTCATAACTTGACATTGCGTAGTTGAAAACCTTACAAAACCTAATATTTTGAGGTATCTCATTTATACAGTGAAAGAACAGCGAGAACACCCACTAAGCGCACCACAGCCCAGGCCCTGCAAAGCGTGCGGCGCAAATCCTAGCGATAGGACACCCCGAGCCATTGCGGCGCGTGTGGACGTTCTGGGCGGCTTTTTTTCTTTGTGATGTTAGCAAATGTTAGTAAACCTTTGCATGGTATATAATGCTTTGCAATACTGACAACCTATTACAAGGACTTGTAACCCATGCAAATAATAGCAATTGCAAACCATAAGGGCGGCGTAGGCAAAACAGCGACCACGCACGCATTAGGCGCGGGACTGGCTGCAGCCGGGCAACGTGTGCTAATAGTTGATCTTGATCCCCAGGCATCGTTAAGCGGCGCGTGTGGTTTTTCAGGGAGTGATCCCAGCTTGGCCGACGTTTTGGGCGGGGACAAGGCAGGGACCATTGCACTAAGCGCAATTATCAAACCACTAACCGACCGTCTACACCTGGCTCCGAGTGATCTAACTTTAGCCGGTACTGAACGCGGATTTTACCAACGGCTTGGAAGGGAAAACGTCCTTAAGCGTGCCTTGCAAAGTGTGGGCGGTGCTTATGATGTTTGTCTTGTTGACTGCCCCCCCAGCTTGTCATTATTGACCGTGAACGCTTTGAACGCGGCGAACGGCTGCCTTATACCAACCCAACCGGCGGCGGCGGATCTGCGCGGGCTGAAAATGTTTTTTAGCACGCTTGACGACATGAGCGAACTTAACCCAGCCCTCGAGGTGATCGGGATTTTAGCGACCTTTTACGATGGGCGGCTTAATCATCATTCGGCTGCAATTGAAACCCTGACCGGCGCGGGCTATCCTGTTTTAGCGGCGCGGATCGGGCGATCTGTGAAAGTCCAAGAGGCAGCCGGGCACGCTGAATCAATCACAGACTACGACCCCCAAAACAAACGGGCAACCGAATACAACCAACTAACAGAGGAAATTTTGACATGGCTAAAAAAGACGAAGTAAAGGCTTTAGGCGGCATTTTTGCCAAGACTGAAAAAGAGCCACAAGCGAAAGATAAAATTATGCCCACTAGCTTCGGACTATTGAAAAGCGAACGGATAGAACTTGAGCAAATAGGCCAAGAGAACGGCCTAAAGCGTAATGCTATGGGCCGCTGGGCTATCCAGTATTTTATAAAAGAATACAAAGCGGGCAACATAAAATTAGAGACTGAAATTGTCAAAGAGACTAAGATAAAAGCCCCCTAACAAATGCCTTATAAGTGAGTTGTATATACTTACAAGAAATTGTAATAATTACAAACATTGTAAATCGTAACAAATAGCGATATACTACCAAGCAACAAACGGCCCCGAACGTGCAGAAACACGATCGAGGCCTAATCAAATCATCCGGGGCACGGACGATCTAACCTAATAAATTGTACCAGTAACACGCCCCCGGGATAGCTCCGAGGGCGTGTTACGTTTTCGGGGAAAGGTAAGGACCTATGCACAAAAGTAAGACCCTTTTAGTCCTGGCACTGGCTGCGCTTTTTATACTGGCTTGCAGCCTATCCAACGGATCGACGCGCGGCGCGGCTACTTTGGCCACGCCAGGCGCAAGCCCTACAACGGAGCGCATCGACGCGATTCCCAGCCCCTCCCCTCCCGAACATTGCACAGTGACAACCGGCGCAAAAGATGGGCGGCTGAATTTGCGATCTTGCCCCGGCACTGATTGCGAAGTTTTGGCCGTCCTGGATGAGGGCGACCACTTGCAGGTGATCGACGCGGGCGACTGGCTAAACGTCCAAACCGACACGGGCGCGGCTGGCTTTGTACATTCTAATTATTGCGAGGTAACAAAATGAAACATCTTACAAAATGGATCGGTAAACTTTTATTCGTTTTAATGGCCGTCTCTTTAATAACTTACGCGGCAAGTAGGACTTTGGACTTTGTAAATTCTACGCTTGGCCAAGACGACCAAATGATCGGCTATCTTGCCCTCTTTGCTACGACCGGCGGGGCTTTGGCATGGCTGGCCGTGTTCTTGTGGGATAGCGAGGGCATAGCGCAAAAGGGCATCTCTCTTGTAATGATAATTATTGACGTGCTGGGCGAAATAACCCTTTTCACAATTGACACGCTTTTACAGTCCGGGGCCAACGGCTTGACGGCTACACTTGCCCCCGAAGAAATAAGACTTACCGTGCTGGGCATGAGCGCATTGATCGGGGCTAACATAATAGCGACCTTTGCCTTTCATATTGCAAACCCTGAAAATATCGAACGAATAGAGGCGCATTTTGCAGACTGGCAAATTGACCAAGCGATCCGAAAAGCAAAGACCGAAGCGGCGCAAAGTATAGCGGGCGAAATTGCAGAACGTGAAGCGCAAGCCTATAAAATAGCAGAACGCACAAAAGACCGAAGCGACAAGACCCTACCAGAGGCAACCCTGCGGGACGTGCTGGGTGGGATCTTTGGCCGAGAGACAAAGCGGGGCGATCTGCCATTAGTAGCAGCTGAAACCATAGCCGTAAAGCTAAAAGAGGAGACCAAGCCCAGCGGCGTAACCTTTCAGGACCCCAACACGGCGGGCAACCATGACAACTAAACCGGCCCCGAAGTATAAGCAATGCGAGTATAGAAATTGCAAAAAGACGATCTCACAGGGACACGCTAAGCGGCGCAAGTATTGTAATAACGCGTGCAAACAATCCGAATGGAGAGAACGCAAGGCGGACATGTTACGCTCTCATGGCGGCGTAACAAAGGCGTAACGTGAAATTTATAAACCTTTGCGGCTTTGCCCTTTCTTCGGCCCTTGCCCTCTTTGGCTTTGCCTTTTTGATCTCGACGCTATAACAAAAAACCCCAGTTTAGGGGGAGCTGGACAGTCCTAATTTTTTAAGATAAAAAGTGAACTTTCTTCCCTTGTGGTGATTATTATTTTCTGCTATAGTCCCACCTGAAACATGTGAAAAACGCTCTTTTTACTTTAGCACGTTACTCTTAAAGAATTGTGAAAAGATGTTCTAACATGGTATACTTTGCCCATCAAATACACGTTGCCAACCTTGCCTTAAAAGCGCAACGCCCAGCGGAAACTGGGCGACGCGGCAAAGACGGCGCAACCATTAGAGGCCACTAATGATTACTAAAGCGATTGTATCACAAGCAAAAGCGCAAAGAATAGAGTCAAATGTAATTAATCTTTGCGAGGAAACACATACACGGAGACCGGAGGAGAACACTATCCCTTCAGGTCTCTTTTTTATTATCGGAGTTTAGAACTTTAGCGCATGAAAAATAAAATAAAAAAAGGTCCAGGATGCAACCCGGACCTTAGAAAATCAGACTTAACAAGCGGACGCGAGTTTTTGTCTAAACCCATCGTAACGAATAAGACAAGCCTTGTCAATATCTCGGACAAGACTTGTCCGCAAATTGTGCTCAGTAGGGGGCTAAATTAGCGTGTCTTTATCTGCCGACCAACTGCGAGAAATTGAACGCGGACAGGCTGCTATAAATCGGCGGCGTGCTGAGCTTTGCTATATGCAGAACGGCAGCCGTTTATTATTGAGCAAACCACAACCCCCAGAGATAAAACAACCAACACCAGCGGCGCGCCCCCAGGAAGACCCCAAGAGCTTATACCCTGATAAGGTGACTTTCTATACCCTAATGGGGATTGAAGCGGCCCGGCGCGGATCTGGCACGGGTGGGGCCTGGCGTTTGTTCACACTGGCCAAGGCACTTGATGGGCACGGACGCGAGGCAGTTGGGCGGATATTTGCCGATGATCTGCGCGGCTTTGTGCGTTCTTTGGGCGTTACGTCCAGGACGTGGCGACGTTGGTATAGGCAAGCGGTAGAAATTGGACTACTTGATCCCGTGCAAAACAAGAGCGGCGCGTGGGCATTGATCCTACCCAGCGCGGGCAAGGCTGCCCACTATATGGGCGCGGATGAC
>Ga0307990_1003151_pt1 | contig 12769 bp, 4 predicted proteins | sample EllFjometagen129_FD_203168 | JGI IMG/M metagenome (GOLD analysis project Ga0307990, IMG submission 203168) | Marine microbial communities from Ellis Fjord, Antarctic Ocean - #129 | ecosystem: Environmental > Aquatic > Marine > Unclassified | place: Southern Ocean | collected 2014-10-08
ATTCCTATTCTGTTTCTAACCTGCTTACTGTCAAGGCAAGAATCCAACCAAATGAGATATGACTCTGCGGGAAATCTCATGGTATCCAAATCGATTGAGCCAGCAGAGTTAATCTCTTTGATCACCAAAGTATACGGTTGATACGAGCAAACTGACTACAGATAGCAGATTTCTCAAGAGATATTCAATTGTGATTGTGGCGTTCAAATCTGTCTTGACGTTCACAGGTTTTTTGCGGAGTTTGGTCATGACCGTATCCTTGGGTGTACATGCCAGAGGCGTCAGTCTGATTCAGTGGGTTGTGTAGCCACTTGGATGTGCGTTTGTGGCCTGTGGCAGTCAGCATTATTGTCATGAACGAAAAAGCCAATCGTTGACAGGATCGAAAAGCTAAAATGTGTGTTTATGCCTCATGAGGGCCGAAATATGCCCTGATCTCCGCTGGGGTATAAGTCGCGAAAAGGGGTTTTAATTGATTATTAAGGGGCATTTATGGTATATTGAAAAATAAAATTCCGGGGGGGAATGTCATTGGAGTGAGGTGTTGGGTGGAAAGAAGAAAGTGGAAGTTGTGTCTGTGCCTGTCTGCAGTTTCGAGGTATATTCGGAAGGGTAGTTTAAGGGGTGTCATCGTATTACTGTTTGCCAGTATCACACCTGTCAATACCACAGTGGTACTGGGGCAATCGTTCAGTCTTCAGGTGGAGTCATTGGAAGTCTTGGAGGGTGATTTTACCACGACGTCGGCCATTCTGCGCGGGCGAATCAATCAAGATGCCGGTGATTCAAACTGTTGGTGCAGATTTCTGTATTTCAAAAAGGCTGACGGCTCAAATACCGGGGGGGCTACTGAGAAACAGACCCTGACAACGGTCAATGGCACCGGGGAGTTTTATCAGTTACTCGACGGGCTGGAGTCGGGGTGCATCTATCGATTTCAGGCCTTTGCCGGTAATTCTGTGGGCATGGCTGTGGGAGCCTACCTTGATTTTACCACGACCGTGTCAGGCCCTTCGAATATCTTGTATGTGGACGATGATGCAATCCATGATCCGGGCCCCAATGACCTGTTTGTGAGTGACCCCAAAGAGGATGGCTCACTGGAGCATCCTTACGATTCCATCCAGAAGGCCATTGATGTGGCGGACGACCAAGTGACAGTGCGGGTCCGTGAAGGTCGTTATGTCGAGCGTCTGAATTTCAAGGGTAAGACTCTTGATGTCATCGGATTTGACGTAGACAGCCCGGCGATGACGTCCTATCCCATTATTGATGCCAATGACCAGGGGACCTGCGTGACGTTTAACCAGGGCGAAGATGCCAATTGTCTGTTGTCTGGCTTTGTGTTGACACGGGGGTATGGTGACCCGGCTGCAGCGATTGCCTGTGTTGGCAGTAGCCCAACGATTCGTCACTGTCTGGTCGTGGGGAACCGGTGTTCAACCCCCAACGCATACGCTGGCGTGATCCCAGATCCAAAGGGCAGTGTCATTTATCTGGAGAACAGCCACAGCCTCATTGAAAACTGTACCATTGCAGACAACTATGGTGACAAGTACGGAGTCGGTCTGTTTCTGGCTGACTGTAGTGTGGTTATAAAGAACTCGATTCTTTGGAACAACTTGCCAGATTCCATTCATGTGGCTTCTGGTCTTGACCCTGCCGTCTTCTCGACATGTCAGGAGACAGATCCTGAATTTGCGTTACCTGGGTACTGGACAGATCTAAATGATCCCTTTCTACTGCCTCTGGAGCCCAATAATCCCGACGCGATATGGTTGGAAGGGGACTATCACCTGCAGTCTCAAGGGGGGCGATGTGCCGATCCAGGCGTGGGTGACTGGGTGAACGATGAAGTGACCAGCCCCTGTATAGATCGCGGGGATACTGACCAGTCTGTGGGACTTGAGACTGATCCTCATGGCGATCGAATAAATGCCGGTGCCTACGGGGGGACGTGGATGGCCAGTCGTACGCCAGCTTCCGGGCCGGTGCCCAACATGATGTTTGAATCCATCAACGATCCCGGCGCAGAAGGCCATGAAGGCTTTAAGGGCCTGATGAGTCGGTTCGAGACGACCAATGCTCAGTATTGTCAGTACCTCAATGCTGCATTGGCCAGTGGTGATGTCAGGTTGAGGGGAAACGACATCATGGGTGTGAATGGTGACAATAGCGGTGCCGATTACGTGGGTGTGACGTACTATAATGGCGATGGCTCGGGTTACACGTACAATGGGGCCACCCACGGTGGCGCAGCGCACATTTATTACACGGCAGACATATTCAGTGTGGATCCTGATTTTGATGACCATCCTGTGACCTATGTGAGCTGGTATGGTGCCAATGCCTTTGTTGCCTATTATGGCTGTCGGTTGCCTACCGAATGGGAATGGCAGGCCGTGGCGGACTACGATGGCAGCTATACACATGGCTGCGGCCTGAGTGTCTCCAATGCCATTGCCAACTATCTTGATTCAATCCATCCCCATGGCACAACGCCTGCGGGTAGCTTTGGCATCTATGGATACAACATGGGTGATATGTCGGGTAACGCCTGGGAGTGGACAGCGAGTGTTGAAGGGAGTTCTCGTGTTTTTCGGGGGGGCGGTTGGAACAACTATGACCACTTCCTTGAGGTATGGTGGAGGTACACAGGTGATCCGAGTCGTATGTACCACTACGTAGGATTCCGCGTGTGTCGTTGAGTGCGAAAATCTCCGGTTGGGGCTTGGGTCGCAAGACATCGAATGAAACCCGATGTCCTCAATTTGTTGCGAATGGATTGTCCGGGTTGACAATTCCGAAATATACAGAAAGGCATCCGTACGATGTGGAAGTTTATTAATTCAGATACGACAGGGTTTTTCCTGTCGTTGGTTGGGCTAGCCCTCTGTTTGATCGCACGGCCGACATGGGCCCAGTACGGTGGTGGCCTGGGCGATGCCAATGATCCCCACCTGATCTATTCGGCCGAACAATTGAATGCCGTGGGGGAGCATCCTGACCATTGGAATCGTCACTTCAAGCTCATGGCGGATATTGATCTGCGGGATCTGTCTGTCGATTTTTTTAATGTGATTGGCAACCCTGGATTGTACAGCCCTCTGGGGGTGGCACTGGATAGCGAGAATCAAAAACTCTATTGGACTGAGGCCGGGATTGGCAAGATACAGCGGGCCAATCTGGATGGGTCTGATATTGAAGATGTGGTCAGCAATCTGAGTACGCCTTTTGGGATTGCTCTGGACCCCGTTGGAGGCAAACTGTACTGGACGGATCTGGGCACGGACAAGATTCAGCGTGCCAATCTGGATGGATCTGAACTTCAAGATATTATCGCCAGCGGATTGGGTACGCCGCGTGGTTTAGCCCTGGCTGGCGACAAAATAGTCTGGACAGATTCCGGACGACGTCATGTGAGCCGGGCGAACCTGGATGGGTCTGGTGTTGAGATCCTTGTTGACCTGGGTTTGGATCGGCCCATGGGCATTGCCGTGGATATCACTGGGGGTAAACTGTACTGGGCTGACGCGGACACAGGAAAGATCCAGCGTGCCAATCTGGACGGGTCGCATGTGGTGGATCTTGTATCCACTGGTCTGGACAGGCCCACCGGCATCGCCTTGGACGTGGTGAATCAGAGGATCTACTGGTCAGATTGGGGCTCGGATAAGATTCAGAGCATGGACTGGGACGGGGCCAATATTCGCGACTTGGTCACCACCGACCTGATGACGCCATACCTTATGGTCGTGGACAGTCCGCGAGGGCAGCTCTACTGGGCCGATCGTGATACGGTCAAGATCCAACGGTTTGACCTGAAAGAATTGCATGTCCATGATGTCATTATTCAGAACCCACCTTTTTCAGGGGTTCTGGATGGCAATGGAAAGGCCATATCTCACTTTGGCCTGAGTTCTAATGGCCTGTCCAAGATTGGCCTATTCGGCCATGTTGAAGGGCCTGAAGCTCAGATCAGGGATTTGGAGCTGATCGAGCCGGTTGTGAGTGCCGGCGGGGCAGGATCCATTGGTATCCTGGTGGGACAACTGGATGAAGGCACCATCCAGAATTGCCATATCAGAGAGGGCGTATTGAACAGTAGCGGTGATGCCGGAGGATTGGTGGGTGACAATTTGGGGGTTGTGAAGGCGTGCTCTGTTACGATTGCGGCCACGGGTGCCCATGGGTTGGTGGCCAGGAATTCGGGGGATGTGATTGACTGTCACGTGGCTGGAGATATCATCCGGGGCAGTGGGCTGGCCGGCAGTAACGACGGAAAAATAAAAGGATGCAGTGCCCATGTTCATGTGGACAGAGGATCTGGTCTGGTGGGCACCAACACGGGTATGATCACAAGCAGCCATGTTTGGGGAGACATTCAAGGTCGATCAAATTTAGGCGGATTGGTGGGCATCAATAGAGGGATTGTCACTTTCAGTTTTGCAGATGTCCAGATCCATGGCACTGGCAAAGAAATCGGGGGCGTGGCAGGAAGAAATGAAGAGGTCGTGGCCCATTGCTATGGCAGGGGTGGCGTGAGTGGTAAAGAGAAGGTGGGCGGATTGGTGGGCTTGAACGAGGGCAGGATTATTCGGTGTTACGCGGCCAACGCTGTGGCAGGGGAGGCGAACGTTGGCGGACTGGTCGGTGATGGGAATGATCTATCCCAGTCATTTTGGGACAGGGAGACCAGTGGTCAAGCAGTCAGCCCCGGTGGCACGGGGTATGGCACGGCTGAGATGCAATCCGAGACGATCTATTCTGCCGCAGGCTGGGATTTTGTCGGGCCCAATGACGGCCCCAGTGACATTTGGGCTCTGCCTGCTGATGGGGGATACCCGATACTCTGGTGGCAACTGGACAGGCTGCCTGCATTGCCCTCCTTTGCCAGCGGAAGCGGCAGTGAGGAAGATCCCTATGTGATCGCTACTGTTGAGCATTTAAACAGCATCGGCTCCAATCCCAGATTGATGGAATCCCAATTCATGCTGATGGATGATGTGGATTTATCCGGGATTCCGTTCTACCCCATAGGCAGTGACGTGATGCCGTATGCGGGGCATTTTATGGGGAATAACCACCACATAGCGAACCTGTCGCTGAGGCGTGTCAGGGAGAGTCATGTCGGATTGTTTGGTGCCCTGGCCGGGCCAGAATCCCAAATAACGGATCTTTGCCTGATCAGACCTGAAGTTGCTGTTGAGGACGGGGATGCTGTTGGAGCCTTGGTTGGCGAGGTTTTTCAAGGGACTATCGCGAACTGTTTTGTCAAGCAAGGGACTGTGCATGCGAACAATGAGGTTGGTGGTGTGATCGGACGCAGTCTTGATGCGAGTGTCACACGCTGTTCTTTCTCAGGCACGGTTGATGGTGGTGTCTGTATTGGGGGGGTGATTGGATCCCTGGAGCGTGGCATGATTCATGACTGTGCCAGTGATTGCAATGTGGTGGGACAGGAGACGGTGGGCGGGTTTGTTGGTAAGAATGCAGGGGGAGACATTCAGCGGTGTGATGTCACAGGACGCATCACAGGGGCAGTACTGGTGGGTGGCCTCATTGGCGAAAACGATGGTGATGTTGCGACATGTTCTGCCCAGGGCATTGTGACTGACATCAGTGATGCAGGGTCTGATATCGGGGGGCTAATTGGCTTGAACAATGTGACCGGTCAGGTGACGTCGAGCTTTGCCACCGGGACCATTACGGGCCATCAGAATGTGGGGGGACTCTCTGGCGAAAATGGCGGAGACATCACGCAGTGTTATGCGTTCGTCGATGTCGTGGGCCGAGAACAGGTGGGGGGATTGGTGGGCTGGAATTTCTCCGGGACCCTCAGCCGGTGTTTTTCCAATGGAGACATTCAGGGGGACACTCGGGTGGGTGGGCTGGTGGGTGATAATTCTGGCCTATGTTTTCATATTTGCAGTGCAGGCGGCACCATCGTGGACTGCTACAGCAACGCGGCTGTGACAGGTCGTGATACTGTGGGCGGATTGGCAGGCTCCAACGGGGGATACCGGCTTGGCGATGAAGGATCCATTTCTCACTGTTATGCCAGCGGTATGATACAGAGTCATGAAGGCAGCAATATTGGCGGTTTGACCGGATTTGGCTGGGCTTCGAGTTCATTCTGGGATGTCCAGAGCAGTGGTCTGTTTGACAGCGAGGGCGGAGAAGGCAAGACAACTGCGGAGATGAAGACTGCCGTGATCTTTATTGAGGCAGGATGGGATGTGGCCGACCCAACTGACACGGAGACTGTTTGGTATCTATCTGAAGGAACGGACTATCCGAGATTTCAATGGGAGTTAGAATAAGATGATGCAGACGCTTCGATTCTATGATTCAGTCTCTCAGCGGTGCCACGGGTTGTTCGTGGTGATGGCTATTGTGTGGGCCCTGCTCTGTATCGAACCCCTCAGGGCGCAGACGATTTCCCCTTCTCCCTTCTGGAAAAACCAGATTGAGGTCCCTGATGATAATTTTCGTGTGTTGGGATCATCTCCTGGGGACCCGGATTGGGTCAAGTTCACGATTCTTGTGGATGACCTTGACACGGTTTATTTCCAGGACAGCCAGGAATATACGTTTCACTATGAGTTTGCCCTGGAAGAGCTGGACCCCTTTGTGGATTTGACGGTGCAGGAGTATGCCCGTTACAGTCTGTTTGCTGCGGGCCAGCGTGCCATCCTGGGCGCCGTGATCATGCCGCCGAGTCATGTGTATCCGCCCCTGGATACCCACGAATACGGTATCCAGTTTATCCGCCTGGATCCCTTTACCAAGGAAGAGATCGTTGAATTGTTTGACATTGTCAAGGATTCTGTGGTGGCGGAATCCGGTGGTCAGGCCTTTTACTTCCCCAGCTTTGAGCAGCAGGAGGTCGCCACGGACAATCAGGCCTGGTTTGAATCCCAGGGCGTATTGCTCGGTTCAACAGCCCGATGGTTGCGCGGTAGCACCTGTTATGCACCGGGATGGGCTTTGGGGCACTTGACCTATATCTCAGGCTCGGACATCACGTCGGCTTATCAGGCTGGGCGTCTGTCCCCTTCGGATATCCTGTTCACAGATGGCGTGCCTGCAGAGGTTCCCCTGGTGGCAGGCATCGTGACCCTGACACCGTCCACACCGAATTCTCATGCGGCCATCCTGTGCCGCAACTATGGCATTCCCTTTGTGCACCTGAATCAGGAGGCCCAGGTCAAGCGGGCCCATGCTTTGGAGGGGCGGGAGATTGTGATGCGTGCCTTCATCGATCGAGAGGTTTGTGATCTGCGTCTGATTGACGTGGAGGGTGTTCTGGGTCAGGCTGTTCGCACGGAGATCCTGGCTTTAAAGAGGGCTCCGCAATTGGAGATACAGCCCACCATGCCCTACGGTGAGCTGGCTGCTCCAACCGAAAACCTGGAACCGGGGGACATTCAATATTTTGGGGGCAAGGCTGCCAATTTTGGTCTTCTGCACAGAGCCATCCCAGATCACACGCCTCAGGCGTTGGCATTTTCTTTTGATCTTTGGGACAGCTTCCTGGATCAGCCCCATGGCGGGGTGGGGCATACCCTGCGTGAAGAGATAGACAGGCGTCTTGTGCCCTACCGCACCTACCCTCCCCCAGAGATGGGGGCCTTGGCCCATGAACTCATGGAGATTCGTGAGTCTCTATTCAAAGATGATCACGTCACGCAGTTTGCGCCGGAACTTGAGGCTGCCATCCTGGGCGTGTTGACTGACTCGAGATATGGATTTGACACAGGGCGGAAATTACGTTTTCGAAGTTCGACAAACGTGGAGGACACGGCCCAATTCAGCGGTGCCGGATTATACGATAGCTATAGCGGCTGTTTACTGGATGATCTGGATGACGATGATGAGGGCCCCAGCGCCTGCAACCCGGCTCAGCCCAAAGAACGTGGCGTGTTACGGGCCATGCGCAAGGTCTTTGCCAGTTTTTACAATGACAATGCCTATCTGGAGCGCGTGCGTCATGGGATTAAGGAAGCGGCAGTGGGCATGGCCCTGTTGGTACACCATTCCTTTCCCGATGACATTGAGATGGCCAATGGTGTGGCCACGTTGGAGACCGGGTATGGTTCGAGCTGGACCATAAACCTGGTGACTCAAGTGGGTGCGTTATCCGTGACCAATCCAACTAACGGGTCCATTCCTGAAGAGGTTGAGGTCTATGTGTCAGGGCAGCAGGTGTCTCCAAGATTTGTGCAGGGCTCGAATGCTGTGTTGCTGGGGAATAAGGCGATGACCTGGCCGGATGACTATACCGAATTGTCTGAATTGATTGCGAGTGTGGGGACTCTCCATAAAGAAGAAACGGGTAAGACTGTATTTGTCCTTGATTTTGAGTATAAGAAGCTGGCCCCTGAAGGCCGACTGATCGTCAAACAGGTACGCGAGATCCCGCAGTTAGACACGACCCCACAGAGTGTTCCGTTCCTGGTCCAGGATGTCAACCAGGCCAGTGAGTATGTGGTGTATCAGGGAGAATATGGGGATGTCTTTGCCAATCATCGTTTGAAATCACGGTGGCAATTTCAGACCCAAAATCAATGGCTGGACCCCAAACAACTGACTGGGAGTCTTTATGCAGATATTCAATTTGACCATGTGCAGGAGGCCCAGATCCAGTCTCTGACAGGTGATCCCAAGCAGTGGCCAGACTATCGTTTTACCTATTCTGACCGCACCACCACTGAAAGCTGGAGTCTCGGTCAGGGACAAAAACGCCGGGTCTATCAACTGGCCACAGGTGCTGTGGGGGCATGGGTGGCACCCAGCGACAGTGCCATATTGACTCTGAATGATCTGGGCAGGGCGTATCGGTCTGGTTCAGGGTGTCTGGAATTATCCGTGGCGTATGATCAGCCCGTGGGCCGCTGGTCTGTCGGTGATAATACGTACTCGACGACAGATCAGGAGACGGTACTTCTGTGCCCGGTTTTTGGGTCGCAGGAGGGGGCGCTCTTCCAGGAGAGACGCTTTACCAATCCGGAGGGTGTGACTGTCACCACCTCGTTCTATTGGCCGCCTCTGCCCACCGGACCCACAGCCGGATATACGGCGCCCCTGGCACGCTGGCACAAAACCGTGATCCAGGGAGTGACGAGCGAGCCGATTGTTCTCCAGGGGGAGTATTCCCAGACCTATCGTCCTGGGCATCACAACTTCTTTGAACAGTTTCTATTTGAGCCCCGTCTGGAACCGGATATGGATCCCCAGATCCTGGAAGAATTGGCGGGCAAGCATATTTGCCGGATCTATTATGTCAGTCATCTTGACGGGCCGAGTTCCCGGATTATGACCCTGGGATTTGATGATGAGTAGAGGCTTGAGAACTTTCCTGTTTTGTGGCGTGTGCCTGCTCTCCTTGTGTCTCACTGCGGACGCGGGGTATGGCGTCCAGATCACAGAGATCATGTATCATCCTGAGCACGGCGTCAATGAACCTGAAGATCTACGTCAGGAATACATTGAGCTCTATAACAATAGCCATAGCTCTGTGAGCCTGGAAGGCTGGCGTATGAGCCAAGGCGTGACGTATGAATTTCCCTCTGGCACGTTGCTTCAGCCGAAGCACTACCTTGTGGTGGTCGCCGACACAACTCAATTTGGGACCTTCGCCTCGGAGGGTGTCGTTGTCGTAGGCGGTTGGGCAGGCAAGCTGAGCAATCAGGGTGAATCGATCGCGCTGATTGATGCCGCAGGAAACATCATGGATGAAGTGACGTATTATGACGAAGGAGATTGGTCATACCGTACGTTGGGATCGGTTGATCAGGGATACGCTGGATGGGAGTGGAGCAGCGAGCATGATGGCGCCGGCCATTCGCTGGCGCTGATCAATCCGGATCGTTCCAATGAGTATGGCCAGAATTGGCAGGCGAGTTTGGGGCAGGGGGGCACTCCGGGTGGGGCAAATTCTGTGTTGTCTACAGAGGTGGCTCCCTTTATTTTGCAGGTTTCGCATGATCCGATTGTGCCCACGTCTCTGGACCCCGTGACTGTCTCAGCGTTTGTGGTGAACCACTCAGAGGCCTCTGGCACCGTCGAGGTCTTTTATCGCGTGGATGGCAGTACCCGCTTTGATTCCAGAGTCATGGTCGACAATGCCACTCAGGGGGATCAGAAAAGTGGAGATGATATCTACAGCGTGACCTTGCCCGCGCAAACTCATGGGACTATTGTGGAATTCTACATACGAGCGACGGACCAGGCACGTCACGTACGTACATGGCCGGCCCCCACCGCGCCCAGTGCTCAACAGTTGACCAATGCCCTTTATCAAGTGGATGATACGTTTGACGCCCACACGGCATGGATCCCAGGCGATCCCCCTGTGTATTACCTGATCATGACTGATACCGAATCCAGAAAGCTGCAGGGGATTTGGGAGACATCTGGTAGTGACGCCCAGATGAATGGCAGCTTTGTCAGCAGAGATGGCACGGGTATTGAGTGCCGCTACTGTGTCAGCATACGGAATCGAGGCAACGTTCGTGGTGTCACACCGATCAGTTTTCGTGTCAATTTCTCGCATGATGATCCCTGGCGCCATGTGATTGCCCTGAATATTAACAGTAAGTATCCCTATTCTCAACTTATGGGGTGTGCCCTGTTCAAGCTGGCCGGTCTGGCTGCACCCGATGCAACGGCTGTTCAGCTTCGTGTGAATGGCACCAATCTGGCAGTGCTCGACAGCATCATGTATGGTCACTATTGCGCCATGGAGGTTCTGAATAGTGATTTTTCTGATCATCATTTTCCCAACGATGGTAATGGTAATCTCTATCGCCTCAAGGATGCCAGTAATTCGGGGGTACCCGGACTGGTGTATCAAGGAGATAATGCCCAGGCCTACAAGGACATATACTTCAAACAAACCAATGGCGCCCGTGACGATTGGCAGGATCTGATTCAGCTTACCCATGTGCTGAATCATACACCGGATGAAGATCTGATCGACAGAGTGGAAGAAATAGTAGACCTCAATCAGTGGGTGACCTTCTTTGCCGTTGATACCCTGGCAGGCAATCTCGAAGGTGGACTGACGTCTGGACGTGCAGACGATGTGGCCCTGTATCAAGGGATGCTTGATGCACGTTTTGTATTCATTCCTCACGATATGGATACGCTGCTGGGGCAGGGGGATCTACCTCCGGACCCGTCCAGGAGTGTTTTTACCTATACGCAGGTCGAAGGACTCAAGAGACTCCTGAATCATCCGAAATTTGTGCGACTCTATTATCAGCAACTGGATGACTTGATTTCGACTCTTTTCAAACCCGCGCAGTTTGCCCCCTTGGCCCAGCGGCTTCTGGGGCGCTGGGTTCCGCAGGCCAAGATTGACGAGATTCAGAGTTACGTTCGCGGTCGCAATGCTGGCGTGCTCAATCAGATTGAGCAGGACATGGCTGTTGTGTGTGACCTGCCGAGGGTCTCGAATTATTTCTATACAAACCTGCCTTGGGTGACGTTGCATGGGACGGCCGATGCCATGCGTACCGGATCTGTGCGTGTCAATGGGGTGTCAGCTCTGTGGGACCCAAGAGACGGCGCCTGGGTGGCGGGTGGGGGAGGACTCCCAGCCATCACTCTTACTCCGGGTATCAACCGGATCAAGGTACAGGCTTTTGATCAAGACGCAGGGGCCGGACAGGCGCCACAAGCCACCTATGTCGATATCTGGTATGACTCGGGTTCATCCACTCAGGTCACAGGGACGATTGCCGCAGATACCACATGGGACGCTGCGTCTGGTCCATGGCAATTGGTCGGTGATGTCCATGTGCCGGCGGGGATCACCTTGACCATTATGCCCGGTACCACCGTTCTATTTGATCCCAATACTGCGTTGATCGTTGAGGGGCGATTACTGGCCATGGGCAGTCTCAACGCGACTCTCCGGTTTACGCGGCCCCCCGGATCCATAGGGAACTGGAATGGCATTCAAGTGATCGACAGCATGCAAGATAATCAGATAATACAGGCTGTGATTGAATACGGCCGCACTCCCACGGGCATGGTGAATATCGAAAATTCTGAAGCGATTCTCGATCACCTCTTTTTTGATCATACGGATCTGATACGGTTACGCCTGATCAATTCGAGCGTTGTCCTGCAAAATTCAGTTTTTACAGACATATTCCCCACTGGCGAGATTCCCTCGACGGACAATGAGAGTGAACAAATCCTGGGCATGGGGATACATGCCGACGGGCAGATGGTCATCAGGGACAATGTTTTTGGTACGACCCAAGGGCACAACGATGTGGTCGATTTCACCGGTCCGATTCGTCCGGGGCCGATCGTTCAGTTTCTCGACAATGTCTTTAAAGGGGGCGGAGATGAATTGCTGGACCTGGGCGGAGATGCCTATATTGAAGGCAATCTGTTTATGCAGGTACACAAGGATCAGTATAATGTGTCATCAGGTCACTCCAATGCCATTTCCACAGGCGATGATGATACCACGGGGATCATCGATGTGGTGCGCAATATATTCTATGATGTGGATCATGCGGTGACGCTCAAGAATGAGACCTTTATGTTCTTTGAACACAACCTTGTGCATAGAATCCCCAAGGATTCAATGACTGGGGACCTCGGTTATTCTGTCATTGATTTCGCCATTCCGGGCCGGGACCGCCCAGGCAAAGGGGCCTATTTGAGTCATAATGTCTTTTCAGATATTCCCCAGCGTATCTTTGACCATGTGGATGAGAGTCAAGACGGAGATCCGGGTTTTGTG
>Ga0307990_1003154_pt1 | contig 12763 bp, 12 predicted proteins | sample EllFjometagen129_FD_203168 | JGI IMG/M metagenome (GOLD analysis project Ga0307990, IMG submission 203168) | Marine microbial communities from Ellis Fjord, Antarctic Ocean - #129 | ecosystem: Environmental > Aquatic > Marine > Unclassified | place: Southern Ocean | collected 2014-10-08
AATGGGTATGGATAGAGCAGTTAATCCATACAGGAATTCAGGACGAAGAAAAATCATAAGTACTTGTTGTTGGTTATTAAAAGATTTTCCAGAGTCTGCAAGACCTGGAAGAGTCTGAGATAAAAAGCACAACTCTTTCAGTCCTTTGGACTCTAGTAAGAGTCTGAAATAAAAATTACAACTCTTCCAGGTCCTTTGGACTCTGGAAGGTTGATTACACTACTCTACAATTTCTATTTTTTCAATTTTGTCACCTTCATGGATGTTGTCGATAACGTCAACGCCTTCGATAACTTTTCCAAAGCAAGTGTGATTGCGATCCAGATGAGCAGTGTTTTCTCTTGAATGGCAGATGAAAAATTGTGACCCACCTGTGTTACGACCTGCATGGGCCATTGATAGAACACCTCTGTCGTGATATTGGTTATCACCATCAAGCTCACAATCAATTGAGTATCCAGGGCCGCCGGCACCGGTTCCATCCGGGCAACCACCTTGAATTACAAAATTTGGTATTACACGATGAAAATTAAGTCCATCGTAATATCCCTTTTCGGCTAGTTTTATAAAGTTTGCAACAGTATTTGGTGCGTCTTTTTCATAAAAGTCAACTTTCATAATACCTTTGGCGGTATGTATTTCTGCATGTTTCATATTAATATTCGTTATTAGTAATTATTAAAAATATTTGAAGTTGCAAAAATACAATCTTTATTATTATTTTTATGGGAAAAAAAGAGTTTAGAGTTTGGAGTTCAAAGTTTGGAGTCTAGAGTTTAGAGTTAAATGGAAAAGAATTAATGATTTAAAATTGAAGTTTCTTATATTATGTTAAATTAGTGAGATTGTATATATTATGAAAAATAGGAGAGTAGTAATAGTAACAGGAGCTTATGGCGAAATTGGTAAAGCCATTGCTGAATCAATTGCCAAAAATCATCTGTGTGAAGTTGTACTAGTAGGTAGAAATGAAAAAAAATTAATTGATGCTGTATATGAGATTCAAAAAAAAACTTCTAATAAATTAACACGTTATGTCGCTGTTGATTTATCAAGAAAATTATCCGTAAAGAAGTTGGCAGCAGAGTGGGAGGGACCGTTGCATGTTCTTGTGAATAATGCAGGGACAACACCGCGCCAGAGGATGGAAACACTTGAGGGTATTGAAATGCAATTCGCAACAAATGTGCTAGGGTACTTTTGGATGATTAAATATATGAGTCCGTTTATGCATAATGTTAATGATGCACGAATAGTTAACGTTGCCAGCTATTGGGCTGGTGGATTAAACCTTGATGATGTTGAGTTTAAAAATCGACATTATAATAATGATTCAGCATACCGCCAGTCAAAGCAGGCTAACAGAATGTTATCAACATATATTTCTTCCACATTAGCTCCTGATGGTATTAAAGTTAATGCTTGTCATCCAGGGGAAGTAAGTTCAAAGCTAAGTAATGATCTTGGTTTTGGAGGGCATGAATCACCTGGACAAGGAGCTGAAACTCCTGTATGGCTTGCAATCTCTGATGAGACATCAAATATTACAGGAAAATATTTTGAGTATTTGCAACAAAGTAATTGCAGTTTTTCAACTGATAAACAACAGATGGAAAGGCTTTATAGTTTGTGTGAAAGGTATTAGTTAACCTCTCAGGTTTTTTTTTCTGAAAGATAAATTTCTTTCAACTTCATGTGCTGCATCCAAATAACATAAATCAAAGTTTCGCTAATTTGGTAAACTAAAAGAATGTGAATTTAGGTGAATTATAGTTTATGGTTGACGAATTAATTTTAATTATTTAAACAATTTGGCAGAATTTTAATGTATATTAATTTGATTATCAGAATGTATGAAAATTTTCCATGAAATTTTTCATTCAAAGTTATAGCATTTGTAAAAAATATTACTTTTGCCCCCGGAGAGTTGGCAGAGTGGTCGAATGCGGTGGTCTTGAAAACCATTGATCCTTCGCGGGATCCAAGGGTTCGAATCCCTTATTCTCCGCAACCTGCCTGCCGGCAGGCAGGAAGGAAACCCACAACGAAAGTTGTGGGTTTTGTTTTTTAGGGAGAAATCAAACTTGTTTGAATTTCGACATAAAAAACAAAACACAAAAGCCTCGATAGAGGATTGGGTTTCTATGCTTGCCAGGTTCCTCTCTTTGGGATCAACGTAGTTAATCCCTCTCATATGCAGTTTGAATTTAAAAACAAAACACAAAATCCTTGATAGAGGATTGGGTTTTTATGCTTGCCAGGTTTCCCCATTTGGGATCAACGCAGTTAATCCTTTTTGAAATTAATCCCTTGCTCTCCGCTTATTATAATAGCACATAAATGCAAACTACCGTAAAACGATGATTTTACAGTGATTTTGTTTTTTAGTAAATTCATTAAAGCGATAATAAAGGCAATATCACCGAATAGGGATGCTAATCACTGTATTACAGAATTTTGAGTTGTTCTCTTTTACATAATATTGTTATAGGCCAATTGAAGGCAGGGGGTTTGAAGGGTTGTTGGTGTATAATTCATATTATGTAACTTAGCTTGGTTGTCTAATTTAGTTTCTTTTTTTTTGATGGAATTTAAAGTCCAAGTCTTGCTTGCACACGGGCTTGATCGGAAGACTGAGCTAGATGGGGGTAAGTTGATAAGCTGAATGGGCTATATATTATTATTTAGGATGATGTATTTTTAGGTAAGGTAAGAATAAATGTAGATCCTTTATTAACAATGCTTTTAATACTAATTGAGCCTTTGTTTAGTTCCATTAATTCACTACAAAGTGTTAACCCTAATCCTGTCCCTTTTTCATTCTCGGTTCCAGGGTGTGAGCTATTATTAGATATACTAAATAGTTTCTCTTGTTCTTCGGGTTTAATGCCAATTCCAGTATCTGTTATCTCAATTATGGTGTTACTTGATTGGTTTTTATAGGATATGGTTATTTTACCTTTTCGAGGTGTGAATTTAATGGCGTTTGATAATAGATTACGTATTACTATGCTCATTGTGCTTCTATCAGCGTAGATACTGGAATCTTTTTCTACATTATTAATAAATAATATTTCCTTATTGGCGAGCATTATCTTAAGTAATTCTACATTTTCTTCGACTATATTATAAAAGTTGTTGGTTTGAGTGTTTAATTCAATACTACCCATATGTGATCTCGACCAGTCAAGTAAATTGGTTAATAAATCGTAAGTGTTTTTACTGCTTTCGTTAATAACCTTACAAAACTTAATGTGATCAGCTTTTTTGTATTTGTCGTAATCTGTTGCCATTATTTCAGAATACCCAAGTATTGTGCTAAACGGACTAATGAGATCATGTGCTATTATAGAAAACATTCTATCCTGCGTTTCAACAGTTCTTTTAAGTGATTCGCGACTGTTTTGTAATTCAATTTCCGACTTTTTCCTGTCAGTAATATTATTAAAAATAGCTACAAAAAGATCAGGGTTACCTTTCTGTCCTTTAATTATTGAACTTGCTTGTTCTACTATAATTTCAGTACCATTTTTATTCAGTAATTTCATCTCACCACTCCAATTACCATTTTGTTGTAATTGAGGAAAAATTGTATTAATGATAAAACTTTTACCATTTTTATCAGTAAATTGGAATATGCTAAAATTAATTAATTCTTTAATATTATTATACCCCGTCATTTTAAGTAAACCATTATTTGCATAGATAAGTTTACCCTTCTCATCTGTTATTATCACTGCCTGATCTGTGGTCTCAACTATTTTGGATAACTTAACAATTTCATTGGTCGATCGTTTTTGGACTATGTTTATCCAAAAAAGAAGGATTATTATTCCAATAGCAAGTAATGTTGATATTATTAAAAATAATACCTCATTAGATTTCTTCTTCAGTTTTAATGATTCAATTGACCTTTTTTCTTTTTCTAGTTCATATAGTCTGTTAAGTAGTATTATTTTTTCATCTGTACTCTTTAGAAGTACCGAATCTTTATATTTGGTTTTTAGCTCAAAGTTATGCAAGGCTTCTTTATAGTTACCCTCCAAACTATTTAATGAACTTAATTTGTCATAAGCAACGGCAATAAAAGACATTATTTTTTGATCCTTTGCAATGGCAAGTCCCGAATCTAAATAATGCCTTGCTTTTTTATATTGGTGTAGCTCTGTATAGTTACCTCCAATATTTAGAATTGACGAACAAATAGTTATTTGATGACCCGTCATCTTCCTTATCTCAAGAGCTTCTTTATTATATTCTAAAGCCTTTTTAAAATCTTTTAATAACCATGAAATGTGGGCCTTGAATGTAATTAAAATCGATTGCACAATTTTTGAATTATCTATTTTACAAATTGCTAATGAACTATCAATATATGAATTTGCTACATTGTATTTAGATATATCAATGTAGTAAGCAGCAAGTTGTTTGTATGATTGTTGTATGAGTTTGTTTAATTTAATCTTTTTGGAGATAGTAAGTGCTTTTGTCAGGTAATCGAGTGATGAGTTTAAACGGCTTTCCCTAAGTGCAATTGTTGACTTCAAATGTAAGTTTTGAATTGTAAAAATGGTATCATTGTTATCTGCTAATAAATTCGAGGCGCTATTTGCATAATATAGAGCAGTTGGGATATCATTAATATTAAGATATAAATATCCAATTAAATTTAATACTACAGGCTTTAAGTGTGTTAGTTTGTGATTGTTAATTATTGTCATTGCACTATCAAGTACTCCAAGGGCTGCCGAATAATTGTATTTTGAATTGTAATATCTAGATAGTTCCAAATATGTATTTGCCAACTCTTCATAGTTTGATTCGGAAATACTTAATTTTTTTGCTTCATTAAATAATCGTAGAGATTCATTTTTTTTCCCAACGCTATTTTTAAGCGCAGCAATAAAAATTAATGAACTAATAGCCTGGTTTTGATTGTTAATTTTTAAGGCTTCCTGTAAGGATTTGTTGGCATATTTTAAAGCGCTATCTGAACTTGACCATTTAAAAACTTTTGCAATTTGAAAATAAAGACTTGAAAGACTATCATTGCTAATGCTTTGTGTTTGTATTTTCAGATTATCAATTTCTGATATAGAGGCAAATGAATTATTACTAATTAGTAATGAAATAAATAAGCTTAAAAAGATAAATATATGTAATTTCTTAATATTCATAAAATTATTTAGCGATACTATTTTTTTCAGATAATTATTGGTGATACTATAATAACAACAATTCCATGGAGATAATTGCACAAATATAAATAAAGTATTTGAAATCTATATTAGATGGGTACAAGTTGTTCATGGGGACTGGCTTGGATGAAAGTAATTTCAGCTAGTTGGGGCACGCATTGAAAATGTGCGCTAGAGGAGGGATAAGCAAATTTAATCATCGCATTTCAAGAATGATTCTTACTATCCAGAAAATAAACCATAATATCCCAACTACGAATAGTGTTATTTTAATTGTAGACCTTTTTATACTTAGTTGTATTGTCCTCCCTGTAAAAGATTCAATGAAGAACATTAATGATAGAAAAACAAATCCAAGCAACAAAAATGGGCCAATTATATGAAATGCAAAGGCTTGGGCTAAGTTTAAATTGGTAACTGCATGAAATGATCGGGTTAGACCGCAACTAGGACAACTATATCCTGTTATTTGTTTAAATGAACATTCTGTAATGCTATAGTTGTCAGGATTGTAGAGGTTAGATATAACTATAATTACAAATAATAACGTTGCAATAGAAAATCGAATTATTCTTTGATCAGTTTTTAATTTGGAAATTACCATAAAGAATTATTCAGACACCGTCTCATTTAGTTCTTCCTGTTTAGGGAAGAAAGAAAAACTATCGCTAAATTGTTCAAGAAACTCAACGCTGAATGCTCTGAAAGTATAACTAATTGGCAGAAAAACTACTGAACTAATATATGGAATAATCAATAACAAGAATCCTAAACAGCAGGTGAAGAGGCCAAATAATATAACGCTAATTACAACTAATATCGTGAGAACAAAAATAAATAAGCCATAGATAATAAAATAACCAATATGTTTTGAAAATACAGGCAGAAACTTAAACCAGGCTTTAGATGTAGAAATTTTATCTTTGTACATGATGGGTACCACAAAATCATTTAAAAATAATGAAACAAAAGACATGATGATTATCAATATTAAGAATTGTAGTACTATACCAATTATTGAAAATACCTGAGTTTGAATGGGAGCGTCATTTGTAAAAATACCAAATAATATAATTCCTGAAAATATAAGAGAGGCAGTTATAGCCAAGAAACAAATAATCCCATATATTAATCGCCAGATAAATAGTGAATTGCCCTGAGCTCTATATTCATTCCATGGTTTAACAACTTCGGCTCTGCTGTGAATTACATTATCCAGAAACATAAATTTACCCCTGGAACTCAACCAAGTAAATACAAGTAGGATTGCGATTAAAACAAAGGTGCCAACAATTATTAATGATAATAAGAATGTATGTTCTGCAAGCCATTGCCTGGCGATATCTGGGTAGTTTGCTATTTCATGCCAGTCAAAATCATTATATTTATTGCCAAAATTCCCTCCTCCGCCGGGGCCTCCACCACTCATTAAATCAGCCAAAAAAACTGTGAAGCCAAGTGTAAACCAAGTTTCTATATTAAATGGCTGAAACAGGGCTTTTTTCATACGATTCCATCCCCGTGAAAGGGGTTCGCTATAAGAAATATTCATAGTATTGGATTTTATTTGCTAATTGAAGCGAAGGTAATAAATTTAATTTAACAGGTGTAATAGCCAACTAAAATTAAAGTACTATGTTTGAACTTGAAACTCCAGATGCTTAAAAGTAAACTATTAATGTATCTTTTGCTGTTTTAATACATTTAAATTTGAATACTTATGGGAAACTTTAAAATTTATGTAGATTATATCTCAGGTATTGTTGAGATGATTGGTGTATTAACAATTTTTTTGGGAGCATTATATTCTCTTTTTGTATTTTTTGTTTCTATAAGTAAAAAGAAAACGGATAGTTATATTAAGCTACGGCAATCACTGGGTAAGTCAATACTTCTAGGTTTGGAAATACTTATTGCTGCTGATATTATGGCAACAGTTGTTACGGATCCAACAATGAAGTCGGTAATTATATTAGGATTAATTGTCTTAATTCGAACCTTCCTTAGTTTGTCATTGCAAGTTGAGCTGGAAGGAAGGTTTCCCTGGCAAAAAGACATTAAGAAAGCTTAGTAAAATGTTCTTATGGATTGATTCAAAGATATTTAGATTTATTTATTATAGCTAACTCTATGGTTTATAATTTTTCCTGTCATTTATTAGTTATTGCCAGAATGTCTATCCCCGCTTTTTAAAAATATTAATACAAAAAGGGCATACAGTATACCCACAGCTAAACCGACAGGGATGGCATAAAATAATGCAAATATTGGAGAGTTAATTAGTACTTCAGTCCAATCCAGACCTTCTATTGCTCCGGTTACTTTGCCCAGTATAGCTCCAACTTCCCATCCCACAATTATTCCTGCAAAACACCCTAGAAGTACAACAACGAAAGCACGGATGGTATTTCTGTTGATTGTCCATAATATGGCAAACATTTTTTTTGCGAGTATTCTTACAACAAGCTCACCAATATAAGCACCTAGAAGTGCAGAAGGGACTCCTACCAGTAAGATTCTCCACAAAGGGCCAATCATGCTGCCACCGGGCCCCCATTCAAATATATACCCGGCAATTAAAAATACAAGAGCAGTACTACTACCAACAATTGCTGCCAGCCACATTCCAACATGTGTAATGATTTTTAGTTTTCTTTCGTTCATGACTTTAGTTATAAATTAGAAAAATTTAGCTTTATAGGATTCGGTTATATTTCCATCTTTATCAAATTTGAGGATGAAATTTTTCTCATGCAATTCTCCATTAATTATTTGATCTTCTGCAGAAGTACATCTCTTTAATCTACCACTTTCATAAAGCCATATTCCGCCCCTTGTTGAAGAGGCTTTGCACATCACCCTGTGAATATCAATATCATTAACTGCGTAAAAAAAATTCAACTTCCCATCGGGATAAAAACGAATTCCACCACCTCCCATCCACATCCAACCTGTATAGTTTGTTCCGGAGCATTGATAGCCTTGAATAATTGGATCGTACAAACAATAAACAGAGAAATTTCCACTTTTGCCAAACACTACAAGCGTGCCTTTTTTCAAAACATTTCCAGCTATGGTGTCGTCAATGCTTAATATGCATGCACGAAGTTGCCAATCTAATGTAAAAATAACAGCCTCTATGCTATCGCATGAAAGACCCTTAATTATTTGATTGGATTTAAATTTACATGTATTTACTGAATCTGCTCCGGCTACTACCAGGTAATGTGTCTTTAGATCGAAACGGTCTTCATTAAGTTTGATATAAGTATTTTTGGGAAAGGTGTAGCCACCAAAAGTATGTTTATCGGCAAGGGTGAAGTTTTTTAACTCCCAATCTTTAGCAAAACTTATGTTGTCGCAACACGGAATACCGTCGATGATTGTCATTTGTTTCAGTACCCCTTCTATTTGAATTGTGTCCTGTGTTTTCTTGTCAAGGGTAAAAGTAACTTCGGCAAACTCAATATGATTGAAGGTTGTGTCGGAGTAAGTGTACTTTTTTTTCTTTCCGTAGCCGGAAGTTGATATCAGGATAACCACTAGTAGGAGTGCAAGATTTTTCATTTTTTTTAGTGTTAAGATATAATACTGGTTGTTCTTTTTAAATTTATTTATTCTTTAATTTAATAAGCACTTCATTATTAGGGTTAAAAGGTAAGCACCAGTCCTACGCCATTATTGGTTGTTCTGAAAGAAATGCTCGTATTTCTTTTGATTTGCTCCATCGCTTTTCTGTTATTTTTTCTTTTTATGCTACCTGCTATCCATAATGGAACTCCTGCACTTAGGGTTGCTATACTTGAGAATAAAAGAACAGCGGTTGTGTTTAAATTGGTGTTCGAAGCTATTTGAGCGCCAATGAATAAACCAACACCTGCTGATGTTAGGATTATGCCAGCATTTCTCATTTTAGTTGCTTTATTGAATGTGGTATTGTAATAATCATAGTTTTGACCCTTGTAAATACTATCAGATCCATCGCCATAAGTATACAGGTTCATATATTGTAGATATGAAATCGTTTGTTGTGCCTGAATTACTAAGCAAGCACATAAAATGGAGGTAATTAAAAAGATTTTTTTCATGATTTAAGTTTTCAATTAGTTTTTGTTAGTCTCGAATCATATAGTCAGATAATTACAATTTCAAAGAACTATTTTCTTACTTTAATAATCAATAAAATAAGACCCAACAAAAGTATTATCCCTGACACAATAAAGGCCCACCTGTTAACCACCCTTGATTCAACCTTCATTTCATAATTATGAAAGATAATTTTGTCACCGTTTACTTTCCAGCTTACCTTATTACCTGTTACTGATATTGAATTTGTTTCAGTAATAAGACCAGGCATTTCCACGGTTTGTGAATATTCATCCATAAATACGGCATTTAGCAAAAAAGATATTTTTTCATTAAGTTCCCCAAATAATTGTGGTTCCAGAGTTTTTAATTTGTTTACCGACTCATTCCCTGTCCATTCCCTGTAAAAATCGATGTAGACATTCATATTTTCATAATATTCATGCAATTTGTTTTCAATGCTATCTCTGTATAAGGTCACATTATCAGGGTTTAGCTGAGGGTCGTTTAATTTTTTAATCCCATCCTCCATAGTGATGATTATTTCGTTAGCAATAGCTTCAATCAGAAATCTCTCAAACCTCTCCGACACTTTCTTTTCCATTGCAGAATCGCTTGCTGTAATTTGAATTCTATTTCCTGACAAGTAAAGCATTTCATTGGGTGTAAGATAGTTGGGGTAATTTAGTTTTTTAAAAGGGTTGACAGCTTTGTAAGTTTCACAGTAAGTGATATATGAATAAAAAAAGCCAAACTGCTTATCGATTGTAATTTTTCTGCCCAGTTTTTTTCTCCAACTTGTATCCGTGTTTAATTCATTGTTTAATAAATCACTATTTTTAAAGGATTTGGTGTAGGTTAAGATATAATCGCCTTTGTCTGTTGTGTCTTTAATTACTGTTTTAGCCCATGTGTCATCAATTGGGTAGGGCAGGTCGGGCTTAAAAACACTGGATGAATCTCCGGTGATCTTTATCATGCGGGTGAAAGTCCCATTTTTGTTAACTTTAGTTGTTACTGTAATTTCCCTGCATCCACTGATGATGAGTAGGGTAACAAGAAAGATATATATGATATGTTGTGTTTTCATGACTTTTTTGTTTTGATTTAAAACTAAATTGCTTTGTTGCTATTTAGCCCTTTGTTATTTATTCTCCAATTCATTTTTTATTGAATTTATTATGTTTAATTCCTCATTTGAAATTCTCAGAAGAACTAGTTGATCTAGCAATCGCTTTGATACTACCTCAGATGAGAGTCTTCCTAACCTTGCAATCATGAATCGGGATTTCAAGTCATTGTCCTGTGTTGCAATGATGCTGGAAGTCAAACCTGTTTTAATAAATCCAGCTCCCTGTTTAGGGTAGTAACTCAGTATCTCCTGGTAATGAGGTGAATTGACTGGGATTCTAGGAACTGCCGAAATCTGCTGTTCTAATTTTATCAATTTCTCAACAATAATATACTGTTCGTAACCAAAAACAACTATTAAGAATATGGACGCTGCTGCCAGAAGTCTTTTGGTTATGGTAAAAAATCTAATACTAGCACTATTCTTTTCTTGTTCCAATTCGTATAGCTCAGCAAGTATGTCATTGGTTAACTCATGAGGGTTATTTAGAATAGGTTGCATTTGATTTAGCGATGAAGTAATCTTTTTTGCAATCTTGCTTTCTTCGTAGTGGGCATTACAATTAGGACAATTATCAATATGCCGGATTATTTCATCATCAAGTTGTTTGATATTTGAATTAACAAACTCATAAACTTTTCGTTTTACAACATCACATTTCATATCGTCCTCCTTTCGTATGCTAATAGTTTTGATAATTTTTTTCTCACGGATTGCCTTGCATTATACAGATTACTTTTTACAGATGTGTCAGTCATTTCCAGAATCTTTTCAACTTCGTGTGAATCAAGACCTTGTATATCCCTTAGTACGAATACTAGTTTTTGTTTTTCAGGAAGGCCGTCAGAAATACACGTAATAATATTTCCTAATTCCTTATTTTCAATCTGTTCATCAGGATTCGTTCTATCAATGCGGCACAAATTCTCTGAAACTTTGTCAATATTTATTGTGTTCTTGCTTTTGGATGATCTAAGTTTGTCGATAGCGCAGTTTATAACTATTTTGTATATCCAGGTAGTAAATTTTAATTTTGCATCAAAACTGTTTATGCTCTTCCAAATCTTAATAAAGCTATCCTGCACCACGTCCTTTGCATCTTCCTCATTTGATAGTACCCTAAAAGCCATCCTAAAAGCATATTCCTGATATTCTTCAACCAGATTTTTGAAAGCAGTTTTATTGCCTGACTTAACTTCTTTTATAATATTGACAATATCCATTTGCATTAACAAATTGGTTGTGTTAATTATGATACGGTGATTTTTTAAAAAAGTAAAATGAAAGCTGTTAATTTTTTCTGGATAATACCAGCTAAATATCCAATTGATTGATAAACAGATTGAATTGTTTCCATTGGTAGTTTAAGTTTTTTAAGGAAACCATTTCTACTACTTCCCCAATTTTATCACAAAATCAACAAAAGGAATTCCAATTACTATGTTTTCAACAATATCTTTGCTATTAATAAAAGCAAGGTCAACGGCTATTCTTTTTGCGGCAAATCTCACGCCATACGAAACCACTGTATAGTAATTATTTCCGTCAACGGGTGCAATCCAGTTTTCAGAAACAAACCAGAGTTTTTCCGACATACGTATCATTCCGCCAATCATAATAAAGGGTTTTTTCTCAAAAGAATCATCTACAAAACCCCACCCAAGACCAAGGGTTAAATTACTGTTATAAGAACCTATGGTTCCAAGTCCGTAAGCTATTCCTGCTGAAAACTCACCTGGCATAGTAACATAGATGCCTCCTACACCAGCATGAAAATTTTCACTTATCTGAAATCCGGATTTAATATTGAAGTTTAGCATTGGGCTCCAACCATCATTCATAGTGCCAAACATAGTAATGAAATCGAAGCCCCCTCCGATTGATAAATTGTTTGCAACACCATAATTAAACATATTACCAATTATGTAAATATTCTGGTAATAGCCTTCACCTTTCTTTAAAGGAATGGCTGTTGGAGCAAAAAGTAGCCGTGTTGCATGAGGATTTTTAAACCAGTATGATTTTTGTACTTTTTTTGAGAGATCAAGTGGAACTAACTTCTTAATTTTCGCTCTATTTAGTGTCAGTAAGCCAATATCCTTCAACTGAATCTTGATTTCGGTTTCGGTTTTTGTCTGCAAAATACCAGTTAGTGTTGTGCCATCATATAGTTCTACTCTGTAAGTTAAGAGCAGTGGAATAAAAGTTTTGGATTGCATGTGAGCAGTATCTATTTGATCCCAACTAAAACGACTTTGATCAACTTGTCCCAGAGCATTTAAAAAACTTACAGATACATAATTAATGTTCAATGAATCTTCAGCTATTTTACATGGAATAATTAAGC
>Ga0307990_1003155_pt1 | contig 12760 bp, 13 predicted proteins | sample EllFjometagen129_FD_203168 | JGI IMG/M metagenome (GOLD analysis project Ga0307990, IMG submission 203168) | Marine microbial communities from Ellis Fjord, Antarctic Ocean - #129 | ecosystem: Environmental > Aquatic > Marine > Unclassified | place: Southern Ocean | collected 2014-10-08
CTTTTCCATCTCAAAAGGTTGAGAGTTGACCGCTATTCTAAATGCTGCTTTAGTTGCTTTCTCTCAACAACTTATGAAGGTGGTCTCCTAAGTTTCTTGTTTTTTGTGACAGAAGTTGAGAGAATGACTACTAAATGAGTCTATCGAAGGAGGGTAGAGCAGTGAAGCTGAATAAAGCCCCACGAATAGCCCATGGCCGCTGCGCGGCACTTCAGGAAACCCTCTTACAACTGGAAGTCGCTTTGAAGAAGGTTTGCACGTTTGAATACACCGAAGAGCAGGTCTGTGACTCGCTTTTCTGGGGAGCTTGCCATGTGGACTGCCTGGGATTTCCTCCCATGGGAAAAGGAACGTCATCCGCGGCCTGCAAAGCCAGCACTCTGGCCGAGACCGTAGAGTGGCTGGCGTTGAGATGCCGCAGAGAGTTGCCCGGATATCAAAGAGCTTCGCAGGATAACATTACAAATGCCCTGCCTATCGAAAAGTTGCTGTCTCATATAGCCTCCCTAACGCCCGAACTTCTGACACAGATCAAACAGACAGAAGCAGCGCAACAATGGGTCAATGGCTATTCACTCACCACTGAGCGTTCCGTGAAAATTCCACTTGAATACATAAACGCTATCAGCGGCACCAACGGCATTGCCGCAGGTAACTGCCTTGAAGAGGCTATAGTGCAGGGCGCTTATGAACTGATTGAACGGCGGGCCGTTATTACAGCCATACGTAATAAAATAGTATTTCCAACCATTGATATCTCCACAATTGATGATCCCGCCATTCGCTCGCAGATTGCACTTCTGGAAGCGCACGGCACTGAGATAACCCTGAAAGATCTCTCATTCGGCGGCGCACTGCCATCTGTCGGCATCTATTTCATCAATCACCAAGTTCCAGACCATCTGCAGGCACATCGTGTTTTCAAAGGGGCGGCCTGTTACAACCGCCAACAAGCGCTTTCGAGCTGCCTGACTGAATATGCACAAGTCTGCCAAATTGGTAGACGTAATCACAAGCGCATACAGGAATATGAGCATCTGCTGTGTGATGATGGTGATAGTGATAATTTTCTGCCTCTTTTCTGGTTTGGGTATCTTCCTTACAGAGAGGCTGACTTCCTGAAAGAAGGTGATTGTATCGCGTTTGATAACGGTCAACTATCAGATAATTGCCTGGTCGATATCAACCAGCTCATAGAGCTGTTTGGGTCGCTTGGATTAGAAATGCTTGCGGTAGACCTGACGGGACCGGTGCTCGACTTCCCTGTCGTGCAAATCATCGTTCCCGGTTATTCAGATATTCTACCTTACCATCCTTCCTCCAGTCCGGTTCTGCTTCAAGGCTGGACGAGAGATCTGCCAATGGGATTTTGCCAGGAAAACAACCAGCTGAAAAAATGCACGGCCGCAGAGCTGTTCCCTGCGTGGTAAATATGTTAGGCTGTTAGGTGTTTAGGTTGCGCGTTGGGGCATCGGTTGACGAGAACGGCGACGAGAAAGGTGCACGAGAACGGATGACGATGTTGGAAGTGAAATAGGCGCCGACTAAGCAGTTCAACGAAGCGTAACCAAGTAAGTGTGTCGACAATGTGTAGGACTAAGAGTGCGACAAAGTGTTTGCTTCCGCCTTCGCTCTGCGAGCTACGGCGTGACATGCCGCAGGTTCTCTTCACTTCGTCCCACACTTTATCGCACACTTAAACCCACACTTACTTGGTTACGCTTAATCGACCCGCTTAATCGATCTTGCGCAAAAAACTCACAAGTCACCCACAGATTCCGCAGAAGCCCCGAAGTTTTAATCGTCCACTCCCGCTACGCGGGATCGCCGTTATCGTCAACCGAAATGGCGTCGCATGGGACGCTACTGGAATGAAAAAATGAAAATAGTATTAGTCAACATGCCTTCCGCATCGTTGGGGATGCCATCTCTGGCCCTCACTCAGCTTGCATCTGTTGTTAACGATAGGTTTGGTGATGCTGTCATCGTGGAGACCGTCTATCTTAATCTGGACTTCGCGCACTACGTAGGAGGACATCAAAGCTATAAAGAACGTTTTGTGGATGCCAGCTTTATGACAGGCGTCGGCGACTGGTTCTTTCGGCAATCCGCCTTTCCTGAGTCCACAGACAACTCAGCCGCCTACTTCGAGCGTTTCTATTTCGCAGATGATCCTGAAACTCAGTCCACACGAAAACTGCTTAGCGAGAAACGGGAAGGATTGGATGAATTTCTGGATAGCCTGATTGAAAAATACGATCTTGCCTCCGCCGACATCATCGGCTTCACCACTCTGTTTTCGCAAATTGTGGCCTCCTGCGCCATGGCCAAACGCATCAAAACTCGTAATCCAAATATCGTAACCATTATGGGCGGTGCAGCGTGTGAGGGTAAAGCAGGACAGATATATGCCACACAGATCAAAGCAATTGACTATGTTTTTTCCGGCCCTGCCCTGATCAACTTTCCCACGTTTATTGAACATTTCATGTCCGGCAGGCAAAGCGACTGTCACCGCATTAATGGAATATTTTCTGCTCTAACGACTGCAGATGGCAATGATCTGCCGGTGCTGGGTGATGAATTGGATATCAATACTAATGTTGAGCTGGACTACACATCGTTTCTGGATAGCTTTGATAAAGCCTTTCCTGATCACGATGTCCGCCCTGTTTTGCTGTTTGAAACCTCGCGAGGCTGCTACTGGGCGGAAAAAAACGTTTGTACATTCTGCGGACTTAACGGGGAGCAACGCCACTACCGGCAAATGACACCTGATAATGCACTCCGACAAATCACCTCGCTCTATCGCTGGGTTCCACGCTGCCCCTCCTTCATTGCAGTAGATACCGCTATGCCGAGAGACTACGTCTCAAATGTTTTTCCCTTTCTCAATGTGCCGGATAACATGAAGATGATGTACGAAGTCCGAACCGATCTGAGCAGAGAAGATCTAACGATTATGTGCTCGGCCGGTGTAGGTGCTCTACAACCAGGAATTGAAGCACTTTCAACCGCAACGCTAAAACTCATGCACAAGGGGACCAGCGCATTCACTAATATCTGTTTTCTCAAAGCATGTAGCTGCCTTCCGCTCTCTCTCGATTGGAACCTTCTGATCTACTCACAGGGAGAGGAGGAAAGCACATACGAGTGCTACATGCGAAAGATACCCCTGCTCACCCACCTAGCACCGCCCACCGGGGTTTATCCAATTATGTTTGTCCGACATAGCCGCTACACCGAATCACCCGAGGCCTACAGTCTGGACCTCTATCCGCACGATTTCTATGGATTGACATATCCATTCAGTGATACAAATATCAAAGTTATCACCAACCACTTTGTAGATCGAAATGCAAACGTAAATAAAATTGATCAGTGGCTGGAAAAGCTAAACGGCTGTGTACATGACTGGCGCACCCGCTGGCTGGGTGGAGACAGCAAACCACAGGCACGGCTCTGTTTTATCGAAGAGGCAGGATCTTATCACGTCTATGATTCAAGATCAGGAACAGAAATCGAACACCCCGTCAGCGAAACAGCAAGACTCATACTGAAAGAACTGGAAAAGCCGACCCGACCAAAAGAACTTGCACTAGCACTTCTCAATATTCCGGATGAAGAGATGGAACAAGAGATGAATCTCCTGATGGAGCAGGGATTACTGTTTGAAGAAAACGGACGTTATCTGAGTCTGATAACCACGTAACAGAAAAATGCGATACCAATTAATTTGAGGATTAGGAATATCTCGTAACAAGATATTCCGAGCGTAGCTCTTGTGAAGACCAAAGCGATGGATAAAGCCAGCGAAGCAACCAGCTATCGTCCCGCATGCGGAAGCAAAGATCTCAAATACAAACCCTGCAGTTGTAATTTTTAGTGATCAGCGTTAAAAAAATTACAAGCGCAAAAGATTCGCGGAAATTCGCGAGCAAAAAAATCATTTTTAAGGTAGCCGTCCATCAAGTTCCCTGCGGTGGTATGTGTTGACCAGCTCTTGTACAATATACTCATGCGGCCATGTCTTGGCATACGTTTTGGCGAATATCCACTCTGATTCTTCAATGAATATCCGTAGGTTCTCTAAAATCATCTTTAACAGATCTCCGTAAGTGCCTTATGGGTCGTTTCTGTCTTGGGGTATTAATCTTTAGAACCATAAGGACAGTTTTCTTTTTCCATACACTTCAGCTCGGAGTTGAATATTTCATTTTGTTTCAGAGAGCAGTTGTCAGAATGAACATCATCCAGCTTGGGATCAATATACCCTGCAGAGACCTCAAAATTTTCCGTTATTAGAACCAAGTTATCATGCCATTTTTGATCGTTTGGTAATCTGAACATATCATCTCCCTCCCAAATTTTTCATCAAAGTTGTTGAAGTACTTTCTTCAAGTTCAAAATATGCCAATCCCTGATGATCTGTATCCGTTCCGAATTCCTGCAATCCAATCTTTCGGTAAAACGCTTCTGCTTTTGGTAGCGCATGTAATCCAATGCGTCCATTGAATCCCTCTTCACAACTTTCGCCGACAGCCTGCAGTAAAAGAAGTGAGCCCACCAGTTTGTAGCTATCATACCCTTGCACCTTTACTCTGTTCCATGGAGCGGTCTGAATGTATTCCACGTACACAAGTGGTTTACTAATGTCAATGCGGCTATACTTAAGTCCGATATTTATCAACATCAACCCTTGCGTTAGCCCGTTGCACTCAATAGCATACTCTTTAAAGGCAAGCTTGCCTTTCATAGATGACAATTTACTACGCCAGTTCCAATGACTGTCTTCTTGGCGGAGTGCAACGGGTTTCAAACCTACCTTGACACGCCAGGTAATATCTCGCAGCACAGGCACCCACTTTTCCTCATAATGCTCGATATTATGCTCCATAAAACCTTCATAAATAGAGGCCGGAACCCATTGGTTTGTGAGTTTATTGAGTATTTTGATGGAATGTACCGGGCGGTTCATAACAACAGAAGCTCCGCTTTATCTTTATTAATGGCTTCAATAAATAGTTTATCGCCGTTCTCCAGCCGTTCATCTATAACCTGATAAACACGTAATGCCTGTCGGATCAACGCAGTTTTGCTTAAACCTTTGCGTTCAGCTAAATCCTCAATAACATTCATTTCAGGTTCTCGTAACTTTAAGGTCAGTGCTTTCATGGATATATCCTCTTTTGGATTAATGGTAATAAATAGTATGGAAAAAATCAATAATAAATACATCTTTAATCCATTCAATAGCAATATGCAAATTTAGCATATTGGATGCTTACATAATCTCATCAATCTCACAATCATCAATCCGAAATCTATCCCCGTAACCCTCTTATTTGCCTCATGTTAAATCACGTACATATTGTCTGTGAAACTCCTGGAGGTAACGTTAGCCGGTTTATGCAGAGTCTGACAACAGGCTATACCGTTTACTATAACCTACAACACGAAAGCTCCGGTCACCTCTTTCAAGGCCGGTTTGGTTCGAAGCTTGTCGAGGGGGATTCATATCTGCTTGCTCTTACCCGATATGTTCATCTTAATCCTGTATTCATTGCGGCGGTTTTCGCAAACTGCGAAAGGTAACTGAAGATAGTGAAGAGCTGAAGAGTCAACTTGACGAGATAGCGGAAAAGCTTGAATTGCTTCAAAGAGAAAGCGGAAATATCGCTAACTACTAATCTAAGGTCTGACCCCGAAATTACCACAGGCAAACTGAAAAAGAAACTGAAAAAGAACGCTTGAACCGTGTCTCATTTTGCATATACAATATAAACAAATGGAGGTTGATTATGTCCCCGGAATTACAAGAGTGTGAAGCCCATATTATGAAGCTTCCACTGACAGATAGAGCTAAACTGACAGAACATCTCATAGCGAGTCTGGATACGCTTGACGATTCAGAGAATGAACGTCTTTGGCTGGATGAGGCTGAAAGACGTTATAAGGAATATAAAGCAGGCAGAATTTCAGCACGACCTGCTGCCGATGTGATGCGTGACGCACGAGCAAGAATATAATGAAACCAGTTCGATTTCTTAAGCCTGCTGAAGATGAAATGCTTGATGCCGCTTGTTATTATAAGCTTCAGGTAGTGGGTCTAGGTAAAGTCTTTCTTGATAAGATAGATTCTGCCCTTGAAGATATATCTTCTCTCCCCAAAGCATGGCCGGTAATCCGAAATAATACTCATCGTCGCCTTATCTGTCGGTTCCCATATGCCTTGCTCTATCGAATTGACCCTGATGAAATTGTCATTCAAGCAACAATGCATCTACGCAGACACCCACTTTACTGGATTAACCGAATATAAATCTGTAGGCGTGCAGGGCTTAGTTTAGTAGTTTGCGGATTTAAGAGTTTAAGGTTCAATAAGGAGTGAAAATATGCAGGGAGGAACTAAATCACGTGACTTATCAAGGAGGATTTAAGTTTGGACATAAAATCAAAAAGAAGAGATTATCGATGCGGCTGGCTGATACTGATCGTGGTTATGCTTGTTGGGATGACCCGTGCGGCCGACTTGAGTGCCAGGCAGCAGATATTCAATCGCGAATGGAGTAAACTGGATAAAGCTTATGAAAAGGAGCGTCTAACCGCTACCGAACAATACAGCATAGATCTTCAGAACGTCCTGCAATATATGGAAAACAGAGGTGACGAATTCGGCGCACGCCCGACCAAATTAGAAATTGAACGCTTTGCCCGTGAAAAAAATATCCCCGACGACCCTGAAGTCGGTACACCTGAACTGATTATCACCGCCCGCAGCCGTTACCGGGCCGCAGTGGAGCCAATCAACAAGAAACTCAAAAAAAAACGAACCGACTTGGTTGATCAATACGTATCACATCTTGAAATACTGAAAGCCCGCGACAAGGCCAAATCAGATACAAACAACCTACAAGCTATACAGGCAGAAATACTACGGGTATCGACTCTTCTTGAGGATGAAGAAAACGTGGAGCAAAGAGTACGTCTAGCCATTATGCCAGGAAAATTCGCCAAAGGTCTCTCCCTCATTTACCTCATGGGATCTGCGCAGAAAAAGCAGATACCTGATCAAAGTGCTAATCGGCGACATGGACAGCTGCTTGGAACCAGTAAATCGAAAACCGATGACGATGCTATCGAGTTCCTTGAATATCAAGACGCATTAGAATTGAAACCACTCAGGCTAGGATCGCAATGGACAATGGTTATTGAAGCCCATTTTCCTCTCAACCGCAGCGACAAAATGCACGTATTGGCTTCCGGCGGGTTTAGGCAGGACCACATAAAGGTAAACGAAAGCGGAATGTTGGGAATCTGCGTAAACAATTTCATTGGAAGCGGCTACAGCGTCAACTCGCTCAAGGGTTGGCAGCGGATTGCCGTAGTCGCATATAACGGACGAACATATTTTTATATAGGCGGGGAAGCAGTGGGAATAGCCAAGGGCATCTGCAAAGAACCCCTGCAGGTTCTGGGCAACAGCACCGGATCCGGAAGTCCATGGGGCGGCGCAATTCGAGCCGTGATGGTCTGGAGACGCTCGATTTCAAAAAAAGAAATGATGAGTTTACCAACTTCTTTAACATTGAAACCGTAACTAGCAATGGATGCACTTGATCAACACATACGAGCCTGCCTGGATGGCGACTGGAACCAGTTCGAAGAAGTTGTCAAAGCCTGCGAACCCAAAGTGCGCGTGATTCTGGCTGCCATGACACCGGACCGCAACGCTGTTCCAGACCTGACCCAGGAAGTGTTTCTGGTTGCATACCGACGACTCTCCTCCTATCAGCTCGGCACAAATTTTTCGGCATGGATCAATACAATTGCACGCAATGTAGCACAAAATTCCCGCCGCCAGTGGTATCGCAGGCAGGCGGCAATCGAACAGTATCGACCGGAAGCGGAACGGTTGATGGCCGAAAATATCGAACAATTTGTCGAATCACTGCCCGAAGAGACGCTGGACTCCCTTCGTGAATGCGTAAGTGAACTGGGCGGACGAAACAAGAATCTGGTCAATAGCTTCTACTTTGAAGGTGACTCCCTGAAACGAATTGCCGATTTTCTGGATATGTCATCAAACGCGGCGAAAGTGGCTCTTCATCGTGCTCGACTGGCAATCGGAAAATGTATGCACAGCAAAGGGAAAATGTGAAACCCGCACCAAAAGAAATCACGCGGCTGATAAACGCCTATGCCGATGAGCAGCTCGACTCGCAGGAAACAAAGGTTCTGGTTGAGGCCCTTCGAGCTTCTGAAGATCTGTGCGAACGTTTAGCAACGGTTATAGTAACTGAAAGGTTACTGAGAGCATCAGGAATGGAAGGTGTTACGCCACAACGTGTCATAACCCACCTGAAAGATGCGGGGGTCATCCCGGCAGTCTCTGCTGTCACTACGTCAAACCGCAAAAAACATAAAATCGAAATCCATAAGAATACGGGAGCCCCCCCCCGAACACGCCTATCCCGCAAAGGAGCAGGCCGCAAACAAAACACACATAAGAGCCACTCGCTTCTGCCTTTGTTTGTTATTAGCATCATTATTGCGGCCATCGGTGTCATAACTTATAAAACACAAACGACTCACAATACCCTACAGGAAACCCGCCAATCGGCAGAACCGTCCAGACCCGCCCCTCAACCAGGCGGTGAGAAAGAACCTACGCTTGTAGACGATAAAAAACCTACACCGATACCCCATCCGAAAAACAACACCAAGCCGGACAACCTGTCACTAACCTCCTTTTTTCCTGTAGAGCCGCCACCTCCGCCACCGGGCGAAAATCTCTCCCCTCCCTCAGGTGACGGTTCAACCGAACCAGGATTTGCCCCCCCTCCCAACGCATGGCTTTTACAAGCTGAACAGAGAGCCTCGCATCTGCCACCAGCATCCTTTGAACCAGAAATCAGTCGCAACCAGCCACACCAACCGCAACCGACCCTGCTCTGCATTAAAATCCGACATGGAGATCCACGTAACTGGAATGTGACACCGGACGATCTGACCACACTGCTAGACGTGATGCATAAAAATACGGGCATCGCCTACGGAACCGCGATCCGTTCACTGGATGAACTGAATTGTGACCCCGCGGTTAATCCTATTCTCTACTTCACCGGTCACTATCACTTCGTCTTCAGTGCTGCCCAACGTGTCAAACTACGAACCTTCATGCTACAGGGAGGTATGCTTATTTTTAATGCGGGGCTGGGTTCAAAACCATTTTATGATTCCGCCCGACGTGAAATGCGACTGATATTCCCCGAACTGCCGATTGAACAATTCGGAAGCGATCATCCCCTCTATCACGCGTACTATAACATTGACTTAGAGTCCTATCGTTCCGCAGAGTTCAAAACTAATGACACAAGCGCCTTACCCCGGCTTGAGGGAATTACCCTTTCCTGTCGAACGGCAGCAGTCATTTCACGCTGGGGAATGGCGACAGGATGGAAGAAGATAGAAGGCAATTTCGCTACGGCATATCGACCTGACGACGCAATTCGTCTGGGTATTAATCTGTTCTCTTATGGAACGGCAGTACGGGCATGGGCCAAAAAGGCATCATATATGTCAACGTTTACCGAAGAAAATCTGGCGCCGGCAGGCACGCTATCAATCGCACAGATCAAATACAATGGTGGATGGCGAACACGCTACGCAGCACTTCCCCTGTTGCTGCACAGTTTTAATCAACGTACGGAAGTATCGGTAAGACTTACAGTTCGCACCATGACATTGACCGACACCGAACTGTTCAACATGCCTCTGCTCTATATCACTGGACATGAATCCATGCGTCTTAGTGATGCAGAGCTTACCCGTTTAAAACATTACCTGAACAACGGCGGCTTATTATTTGCCGAGTCCTGCTGCGGTAAAGCAGGTTTCGACCGCGACTTCCGGGCAGCCATGCACCGCATATTCCCGGCGCTCGCCCTGCAACCCATTCCTCTCAGCGACCCGATATACAGCCTACCCAACCAGATCAAATCAGTGCGTGTGACACCTGCCTTATCAGCCAGACTAGGTTCCTCCAGAATCCCGCCTCACCTTGAAAGTATCCGGATAGACGGTCACGATGTGGTCATCTACAGCCCATACGGATTGGCCGGTGGATGGGAGATGTCTCAACTCCCCTACGCCTGCGGCTACGAAGGATCAGATGCCTTGAAGCTGGGTCAGAATATTTTGATGCATGCCATTACAGAGTAGCCAGAGAGGGAGATCGGGGTCAGACAGGAATGCCCGACCTACTTTGAGGGAGAAGTAAAAACGAACATCCAACGTCGAAGGGGAAGCACCAGCGAAGCCCTCTTTACTTCGATGTTCGATGTTGGGCGTTCGATGTTGGGCGTTCAATGTTGGGCGTTCGATTCTTTGGAAGGCTTACCCACACAAAAGTTGGAATAACCAAACTTAGACGCATTCCATAAAAACCAACGAAGAGCCAATAATTCAGATAATTCCAATTTTTTCAGTTTTTTTTGTAACCTTTCATTTTGGAGAGACATTATGCTTGTGTAATGCGAGGTAGGTTGCTTATAATGTAAGTGACTTGAAAAAAAGAAGAACGAATAAGGAGTTCATCATGGATAAGAGAAAGTTAATAGCACCGATGTTGGTGGCTACATTGTGCGCAGGTACAGTCTTTGCTGGCGGAGATGGTTCAACGGAAAAAGGTTTTGTACCCCCACCCAAAGCAAAGAAGCTTCCTCCGGCACCACCACGTACGGTTTCATCAGCAGAAACATTCATCCCAGGTGGATGCACAACGCCGATGGCCCGAACTGAAGCGAAAAAGCCACCAAAGCCACCAGTGCTTGTCACCAAACTCAAGGATAAATAGCACACCGGTGTAATTTTTTATATCGCACACCTGACAAGCGGGCATTTTCCGTCTTAGTCAGGTATGTGAGTTTTGTTAAGTCGTCTTTACGGGCGACCTTCGTAGTATATACAGGAGTTACAAATATGACCGCACATTGGCAACGCGAACTGCTTGTTCCTGCCGTATGCGCTGTTCTGGTTTTCCTGTCATTTGCTCCCCGATCTGTTGCGCAAACTGCAAAAGACATCTACGGTTCTGATATCTATTGGAACGCCACACCAAACGAAGTCAACAATCTCCTCAAAAATCTAAAAGATTTCGCAGACATTAATTATAATATGGACGCGAGATTCCTAGGTGAGATCGCTGCCGACCCCGCCAAAAACCCGGTTCTATTCAGAAGTGGGCATTACAATTTTTCCTACAGCCCGCAAGAGCGCAAAAAATTGAGAGAATTTTTGCTGGGTGGCGGCATGATCATCTATAACACCGGTTTAGGATCAGCACCGTTCTACCGCTCGGTTATCCGCGAGTTGAAAGAGATATTTCCGGAGCAACCCGTTCAACGGCTCTCATCGGATCACCCAATTTTTCACTCTTACTATGATATTGACCGCGTGAAATATGCTGACGGAGTTCGAAAAGCCGGTTTTAAAGGAAATGAGCCATGGTTTGATGCCGTTGAAATCAACTGCCGGGTTGTGGCATTGGTCTCGCGCTGGGGAATGTCGGTTGGCTGGCAGGATTCGGTTAAGGACTCCTACCAAGCCTATATGCCGGAATCAGCCACTAAAATAGGCATGAACATTTTTTCCTACGCAAGTGCCATGCGCGCATGGGCCAAAAATGCCGCCTATGCAATGAAGTTTATCGACAAAGATGAGACATCAACCGATAAAGTTTCTCTTGTTCAGGTGGTGTATGACGGGGTTTGGAAGACACGTCATGTGGGGCTGTCAGTACTGCTGCAATCCTTTAATCGGCGTACGGAGGTGCCGGTCAAATTCAAAGTGAAGGAGATGCGCCTCTCAAACAAGGCAATCTTCAACGCTCCCATTATCTATATCACAGGGCATGAACACTTTGAACTACCTGCCAAGGAGATTACTCAGCTCCGCCAGTATCTTGAAAACGGCGGCTTTCTGTTTGCCGAAGCCTGTTGCGGACGCAAGGGATTTGATGCGGCCTTTCGGCGACTGATGAAACAGACTCTACCGAAACATCAGCTGCAAATCATCCCGCAAACATCCTCTATTTACCAATATCCTCATGTAATCAGAACACTTGGAGTTACCCCGACTCTGGCACGCAATTTAGGCTCCTCTGCCGTTCCTCCGATGCTGGAAAATATCACGATAAATGGAAATGTAGCAGTTGTTTACAGCCGTTTTGGTCTGGCAGGCGGGTGGGAAATGTGTCAAAGCCCCTACGCACTCGGATACAATGACATCAGCTGCCTTAAACTGGGTCACAATATCCTGATGTACGCCATGACGCAGTAATAGAGGGTGCAGTTAAGTAGTTCAGTATTGCTCTTCATGAGCTTTTGCGATTGTACGAACCTATTTCAGCTCAATTCATCATTTTTCATATCTAACTGTTCCTTATCATGTTAATCATGAAAAACGGAGCGTAGCGCAGTAGGGCTGGCGCGAAGCGACGGCAATGACCGCAGGGAGTGGCAATCCTGTCAAAAAATATTTTTCCTGCCATTTACTGTCTATTTGCTTCCGGCTACGCTGGTTTGGGTAAAAAAGGGGTGCGTTGTGTGTCTTTGCATTGCATTTTTTCTGGACAGGATTACATGATTAACATGATTTTTTTGGATCTTCCGCAGAATCTGTGGGTAGATGAAATCGCTGGTCGACGCGAATCTGGCCTTTTGAGGGAGGTATTAATTGCAATTGTTGCGTAGAATGG
>Ga0307990_1003156_pt1 | contig 12759 bp, 11 predicted proteins | sample EllFjometagen129_FD_203168 | JGI IMG/M metagenome (GOLD analysis project Ga0307990, IMG submission 203168) | Marine microbial communities from Ellis Fjord, Antarctic Ocean - #129 | ecosystem: Environmental > Aquatic > Marine > Unclassified | place: Southern Ocean | collected 2014-10-08
TGAATGCTGTTGAGCGACGGATATTGCTGTGGATCAAATACAAGGTCATCGCCAATAAAACTGGGGATCACGCCATAAGCAATGTGGCTCTTTAGCGAAACCCCTTTCATGTTTGCAGTCGGCTTGATCGTCACGATGTCTGTGGGATCGAGCGAAAAGAGGGTCTTTAAATTGCTTTTTGAACTTGTGGCAGAAAAGGATATTTCCAGGGTGGCTTCATCGCCGGTATTCTGCAGAATGGAGCAATGGGTGATCTTTGCAGGTTTGTCTTTCAATTGAAGAGGGACGAGTTCGATACTTGTCTTTGAATCCCTTTTGGAGTATATCACGATTTTTCCTTGATTTGCTGAAAATGCTGCGACTAGGAGGTTGTTTTCAACGACGGCATCTCCCTGGAAGGCATAGGCTCTTCCATAGTGGGATGGATCCGACATGGCTGCTGCGGGATTTAGTTCCAGCGTAAGCAGATCGGCTGGTACAGTTTGCCACCTGTGTTTGTTTCGCACATCAATAGCCTGACCCAATGGTGCCATGGTATCCCAGATTGTGACATGTGGAGTTTGCCGCTTGGGTTGAGCCATCAATGCTGTTGTTGAAAAAAACAACCCGATTGCCCACAAAGTCGAAACTCGCAGTTTCATAGTTCGATCAAACGTCATGGTCACCATCGTCCTTTTCCTATACGCTTTTAATCTGTTGGTTTTGTCGTGTCAGTTTCTTCTCGGGAGCGTATCATAAATCCTTGAGATTTCAAGAAATAAGCATGAAGTGAAATGCTTGAGCGTTCCCTTCTTTTGGTTTTAGTCGTTTTAAGGGCAATGTGGCTACCTGACACATACCGGTTCAATTCATATCTGCGCACAGTGAGAATCAGAGTGTTGACAGGGCGTTAAGCATGGGTGCGATTGACTATCTATGCAAACCGGTCACCAAAATTCCGTTGGATCAGGTTTTGGGTCATTTTGAAGACGATATTTCACTTGAGATCAAGAAACTGCTTGTGGCAGAAGACGATTCAGAAGTCCGAAAACCTTTTGTACAGCTGACGGAGAATGATAACGTTGACATTATTATTGTGGGCTCTGGGCAAGAGGCTTATGACCTCCTTAAAACTGAGAATTTTGACTGTATGGTCCTTGATGTGGCATTGCCGGATATATTAGGGATTAGAATTGCTTCAACCGATTGAAAATGATTCTGTTATAAGGGCGGAAAATGGCCCAAAAGCCCTGGAGATGCTTAAGAATAATCCCGATACGGATGTTTGTGCTAATGGATATCATGATCCCGGCTATGGCTGGGTATGAAGCCATACACAAGATCGGAGCGCAAATGAACCCTGGGAAACTTAGGGTTTTGGCTCTGATTTCCAACGCTATGGAGGGTGACCGGCAGAAGTGCATTGACGCAGGGGCAAATGATTACCTTGTCAAACCTAATTGATATCGACAAAGTCCTGTTCATGCTGCCTGTGCGGTTGTAGGCTTGATTGAGTTGAGAAATGAGCATTATGAATACGCAAAAAATTGAGATTAATCTTCTACTGGACGCCATGAAAATGGCTTACGGGTATGATTTCAGTGGCTACTCATTCGATATGCTGACTCGAAGGATTCTGGATACCCTGTCCAAATGTGAATGTACCCGTGTGGCGGATATGATTCCAAAGATTCTTTCCGATCCTGAGTTTTTTAGCGTCCTTGTGTATAACATATCTATTCCTGTGACGGAGATGTTTCGTGACCCGTCGTTCTACAATTGCTTACGACATCAGGTGCTTCCCGTGTTGAAGACGTGTTCCCACATTAAAGTGTGGCATGCGGGTTGTGCCAGTGGAGAAGAAGTGTATTCCATGGCCATCCTCCTGAAGGAAGAGGGTCTCTACGACAAATGTCAGATATATGCCACAGATATCAATGATATTGCTCTGAAAAAGGCGAGGGATGGTGTCTATCGGGCCAGTGATATGGCCCAATATACGCAGAATTACCAAAGGGCTGGTGGGACAGCGACATTCTCTGACTACTATCATGCCAAGTATGATTGGGCCAAGATTGACGCATCCTTAAAGAAGAATGTAACCTTTGCGAATCACAATCTGGTTACAGAAGGTGTTTTTGGTGAAATGAATCTGATCTTGTGTCGGAATGTGTTCATTTATTTCAACCGGGAACTTCAGGATGAGGTGTTGAACCTTTTCATAGAAAGTCTCTGCCATGATGGAATTCTGTGCTTGGGAAGAAGCGAGAGTCTCAGATTTTCGAATGTAGAAGAGGCATTTGAAGACATATCTACAGACGAGAAAATATTTCAAATCTGTCGGCTTCGGGTGAGTGGCGTATGACCAAAAGAGATCATAAAATGAAGATATTGATGGTGGATGATAAACCCGCCAATCTCTTTGCATTAGAGCAGATCCTAAACAAGTTGGATGTGATGTTGTTTAAGGCCGAGAGCGGGAATAAGGCATTGGAACTCACCTTGTCCAATGATTTTGCACTTGTCCTATTGGACGTGCAAATGCCAGCTATGAATGGGTATGAAGTCGCCGAGTTCATGCGAAGTGAAGAGAGCACCAGTCAAATCCCCATCATTTTTGTCACGGCCATTGATCGCAACGATCGATTTGAACTTAAAGGGTATGACTCCGGTGCCGTTGATTTCATCTTTAAGCCTGTTAATCCACACATCTTGTTAAGCAAGGTGAAAATATTTCTTGAGTTGTATCAGGCAAAGGTTGAGCTGGAGAAGAAAAATGAGCAGCTTGAGGCTTCTATGGCGGCCGCTGATCACATGGCGAAGGTGGCCACAGCTGCCAGCCAGGCCAAGAGCCAGTTTCTTGCAAATATGAGCCACGAACTCCGTACGCCTATGAATTCCATCCTGGGATTCAGCGACATGTTGATCGATGAGGATCTGACCGAATACCAAAGAGAAAACTTGAGTATTATTAGAGGATCGGCCCAGGGTCTGCTGAATTTGATCAATGATATTCTAGATTTTTCAAAGATCGAAGCAGGGCAACTCGACGTTGAGATGATTGAATGTTCTCTGGCGACGCTGGTGAGTGCCGTGGAATCGATGATGAAGCCATTGGCCGCCGAGAGGTCTCTTGATCTTCAGGTTATGATAGGTGATGGATTGCCCACTCACATCAAGAGTGATCCTTGCCGTTTGCGACAGTGTTTGGTGAACCTTGTCAGTAATGCACTCAAGTTTACGGACGAGGGACATGTGTATGTGAAAGTCTCTTTACATGAAGACAAACATGAAAGTTTCATTCATTTTGATGTTGAGGATACGGGTATCGGTATCCCTAAAGACCGGCAGAAGGTGATTTTTGAATCATTCATGCAGGCCGATGGCAGCACCACACGTAAATATGGTGGCACTGGCCTTGGATTGACTGTCACCAGACAATTGTCTGAGCTTATGGGTGGCGAGCTTCGGCTGTCTAGTGTGCCTGAAAAAGGGTCCACATTCTCACTGTCTGTACCCGTGGGCATGGACGTTGACGGGCAGGCTCTGTTAAATGGAAATTATGTTGTTGAGCAAGTGAGGGATGAGACTCAAGGAGAAAACACACCCCTGTTTTCAGGGCACGTGCTGGTGGCTGAAGACGTAGAGGGTAACCAGGTGTTGATGAAGTTAATGCTTTCCAAGCTGGGCGTAGAGGTTGCCATTGCTGAGGATGGTAGTCAGGCGGTTGAGATGGCTTTGTCCCACAACTTCGACCTGATACTCATGGATATGCAGATGCCGAATATGAATGGATATGAGGCTACTCGTGCCCTTAAACAGCAGGGATACAACACACCTGTAGTGGCCCTGACCGCCAATGCGTTGAAAGGTGACGCCCTCAAGTGTACCGAGGCTGGTTGCGATAGTTACTTGACGAAACCCATTGATCGTAGAGAGCTTCGAGGCATATTGGCCACATACTTGCCAGTCAAGGAAGGCATTGAGAGCCAGACGTCCGATCTTGAATCTGAGGGGTTAGATTCAGGGAAAAGCCCTTCAAATTCTCAAACGGGTAGATCTGATGAGCTTCCTGACGAGGCAATCATTAGCTGGGAGCAACTAATTGACAGGATGGGGGATGAGGAAACGATTAGAGAAATCATGCCGACTTATCTTAAGGATATAAAGAAGCACTTCGAGAGTCTTTCTATGGCCGTGAAAAGCGGGGATTGCAGCGCCATTGCTTCGCATGCTCATGCCCTGAAGGGAGTTGGCCGAAACCTTGGTACAAAGACATTACTAGAGATTGCCAGTCAAATTGAAATGTCAGGTAGAGCCAACGATATAGAAGCAAGTGTGCTACTTTATAAAGGCATTCGACTCGAAATTGACAAGGTCTTGACCGTCTTGTCTCAGTCTGACTGGATTGACAAGATAAAAATGAGATAAGCCCTGTCCACAGGCTGCTCTTGGCTAACCGGCTTAGGAACGCCGGATAAATAACTGTCGGCTCTCTCATCTGATCTTCACGCCATCTTCAGCCGCTTCTCACTCACGTAATCCTCGATGTAGAATAGCTACACCTGTGGTTACGCTCAATCGAAGCAACTGAATCTAACGCAAATCTCAGCGATAAAGGCAACATTTATTTCTCCGACGATCCTTACTCTTCCATCACTCCAAGCTCTTGATCGACAAGGCTTTCCCTGCGTGGTATAGTGATTTCCTGAAATGATTCTTATTCTTTTGGGAGAAGTCAGCATGGGCTCTTCGTTTTTCTGGGTATCTAAACTGGTTTGGTGTTTGATTTCACCCGATGCATTGCTTGGGCTAGGGTTGGTGCTGGTCTGGGGGTTACTCTTACGAAAGCGGACTCGGGCTGCAGCTTGGGTGTTGGGATGTGAATTGTTAATACTGGCTGTGATTGGATTGTGGCCTGTGGGGGAATGGGTATTTTTCCCTTTAGAACAGCGTTTTGAGACGAATCCGGCGTTGCCAGAGAAGGTGCATGGTGTGATTGTGCTTGGAGGGGCCGAGGATGCAATTTTGTCCTCGCTGTGGAAACAACCTGAGACGCATGAGGGGGCAGAGCGATTGCTGGCGTTTTTACACATGGCAAGAAGATTTCCTGAAGCCACATTGGTGTTTACTGGAGGATCTGGAAGTATGGTGGATCAGGGATTCAGTGGGGCCGATTGCGTGGCGAAGTTGTTCGAGCAGCAGGGATTGGACTCTTCCAGAGTCGTGTTTGAGCGGAAATCCAGAAACACCTATGAAAATGTGATTTTGACCAAGAAGAGGGTCGAACCCAAAGAAAATGAAAACTGGCTGGTCATTACATCTGCTTCGCACATGCCGCGTGCAGTGGGTATCTTTAACAAATCTGATTGGCCTGTCATTCCCTGGCCAGTAGACCACTCAAGTCAGCCTGGTCGGTTAGGACGCATTCAGTGGAATCCTGTCAGGCATTTGCGGAACTTAAAAATCGCCTCAAAAGAATGGGTAGGATTGCTGGCGTATTATGTGACCGGAAAAACTGATGTCGTGTTTCCTCGCCCGACAAAATAGGAATAATAAGAAAAATAGGTAATTCCCGCAGTAGTTTGACTGCTCACTATGTGGTAACCTATCTGCAATAACCAACGAGGTTGAAGTACCACGCCTCAATTTGCGTGTGGCGAAGGACGACACCGCGAATAGGGTCGCAGGCTCTGTCTGCGGCCTTTTTTCATGGCTTCTCTCCCAGTTGAACATCACCAGGCTCAATCTCATATAAGTTCCGTTTGCTCAGTGCATCTGACGAAATTTCAATGAAATGATGGGTCTTTATGAAGTTGACAACTGGAAAACCCCTTTTTTTTGTGTTTGCTCTGCTTATTTTTGGCTACGGGTCGATGTTTTTTGCGTCCTGGGAGGGGCAAGGTCTTTCAGACGTGTCAACCGGAGGTGTTACACATATGCCAGTCACTCAAGCTTATACCAACCGCTTGGTTCATGAGACAAGCCCTTATTTGCTCCAACATGCGCATAATCCTGTCAATTGGTACGCCTGGACGGACGAGGCCTTTGACAAGGCTAGGATTGATGATAAGCCCATTTTTCTTTCGATTGGGTATTCCACGTGCCATTGGTGCCATGTCATGGAACATGAGAGTTTTGAAAATACAGAGATTGCCGCCGTATTAAATGAGCACTTTGTGTGTATTAAGGTCGATCGAGAGCAGAGGCCGGATGTGGACGCCGAATATATGGAGGCGGTCACTCTGATTACAGGTTCTGGCGGGTGGCCATTATCTGCCTTCCTGATGCCTGACGGCCAGCCTTTTTATGGAGGTACTTATTTTCCTCCTGAACCACGATATGGACGCCCTGGTTTTAAGCAGCTTCTAACAGCCATTGCCGAGACATGGCGGACACAGCGAAAGACGTTGCTTGAGTCGGCTAGTAAAATCAATGCCCATTTAAACCAAGTGGGAGGCAACGAGGCCGGGGTACTGGACAAAAGCTTGCTTGGGCAGGTCTACGGCACCTTGGCCCGCATCTATGATCCCAAACAGGGTGGATTTGGGGGGGCGCCGAAATTTCCCCAACCTAGTCAATTGCGATTTTTGCTGAACTACCATTATCAAACTGGCCAGCAGAAAGCCCTGGACATGGTGACACATACATTGGATGTGATGGCCAAAGCTGGGATGTATGATCATTTAGGGGGAGGATTCCACCGATATGCTACGGATGAGCAGTGGTTGGTGCCCCATTTTGAGAAGATGCTCTATGATCAGGCCTTGATCAGTCATGTTTATCTGGACGCGCATAAGATTACCGGCAATCCTGAGTATGAGCGTATTGTTTGTGAGACCCTGGATTATTTGCTTCGGGATTTGCGCGATTCTGGAGGGGCGTTTTATGCGGCTGAAGATGCTGACAGCGAGGGGCATGAAGGCAAGTTTTATGTGTGGACGCTGAAGGAAATCCAGGCGATTCTTGAAAAGGATCAGGCCCGTGTGTTTTTGGCCTATTATGGTGTGACAGACTCTGGTAATTATGAACACGGGCAAAGCATTCTGAATGTTACGAAGTCGTTGGATAACCTGGCCATGGATCTTGGGATGCCCAAGGATCAAGTGCAAATGCGGTTGGGTGAGGCTCAAGCGTCCTTGTTTGAAATGCGAGGCAAGCGTGTTCGCCCTCATCGTGACAACAAGATTATCACCGCCTGGAATGGTTTGGCCATATCCTCTCTGGCGAGAGCAGGATCTGCTCTGGGGCGATCTGACTATGTGCTTGCCGCCAAAACCGCTGCCCGTGAACTGCTGGCTAAGCTTGAGGTGGATGGACGACTCATGCGGAGCTTGGCCATGGGCCAGGTGAGTGGTCCCGGTTTTTTGGATGACTACGCCTTTCTGGTTGCCGGGCTTCTTGATGTCTATGAAAGTACGTTTGAGACGATCTGGCTTGAGCAGGCGGTCCGCCTTGCCGGACGTATGATTGAATTGTTTGGGGATCCCGCTGACGTAGGATTCTATCTGGCTGGGCGTGATATTGAAACGCGACTTAAGAGGGGGCACAAGCCGGACTATGATGGCGCAGTACCCAGTGGGAATTCTGTGGCTGCTTTGTGTTTGGCAAGACTGGGACAGGTCACTGGGGATGCTGTATTCATTGAAAAAGCAGAGTCTTTGATTCAATTTCTGGCCTCTCGCATGGAGACAAATCCTCTGGCACTCACCACAGGGGCCTGTGCCTTGTCTGGCTGGTTATGCCCGAGTACTGAGATTGTGTTGGTCGGTGAATCGGGCGAATCGGAATTGCAGGCCATGCAGCAACTGTTGTACAAGATGTATCTGCCTAATGCGGTGACACTGTGGTATCCTTTGCCAAAGGAGAGCACAAGGCTTGACGCCTTGATTGCCCGGGTGAAGGATCTGGGCCCGTTGAACGGGACCACGGCCGCCTACGTTTGTGAGAATTTTGCATGTAAACAGCCCGTGACATCTGCGGGGGAATTCACAGAAATTATTCAGGGGATTGCGAGGATTGAGAAAAAAAAGCAATTTTGACTTTCTCAACAAGGCCAAATGAACTTTTTTCCGCAAGGTCAGGTACGTTACTTACCTGTGTGGATTGATTCTTGATCTTGGTCATACACTGCATTTTGATATGCCCATTTGTTTCTGTTGTATTTATTAAGAGAAAAAAGGAGTGTTTTTATGGAGCTGTTTGATTTTGCCATCCAGATGGAAAAGGACGGGGAAGCCTATTATCGTCAACTAGCGCATCGGACCGCCAATACGGGATTACGCACGATTTTAACCATGTTGGCTGATGAAGAAGTCAAGCATCAGCAATTATTTGAGCAGCTCAAGGAATCCAAGGGATCTTTACAGGTCTGCCAGGTGTTAACGAGGACTAAGAATATTTTTGCCCAGATGAAAGAATCTGGGGAGGTTATACCTGATGAGTCCGATCAAATAGAGTTGTATAAAAAGGCACAGGACCTTGAAAAGCAGGCTCAGGAATTCTATCTGGAAAAATCCAACGAAGCAGACAATGACGTGGTCAAGGAACAGCTTGTGTTGCTGGCCAAAGAGGAGCAAGGCCATTATACCATCCTGGAAAACATCATCAATTTCCTTTCCAGGCCGCAGACTTGGCTTGAAGATGCTGAATTTGGAAGCATGGATGAATACTAGGCGTGCGTAGGAGAATCCCGTCGTGGGTCCGAGTGTGAGCAAGTTAGGACTGGCAAGGTCGGTAAAGCAGGCGATATCCGTGTACATCGTCAATGCGGCAGGACGCAGTCCAGTCCCAAAACAAGCCGTTCGAAGCCAGATCAGATTCTTCGAGAGGCTCTTGGGCTTTTCGAATTGGAATTTCAAATATGTCGGTGAGTGATACGTCGAATGCCATTGAGTTGTCTGGTGTGAATGTGTTTCGATTGGGCAAACGCATTCTCGAAGATGTCAATCTGACTGTTCAGAAACAGGCGTGTTGTGCTGTGATCGGCCCCAATGGAGCCGGTAAATCTGCTCTAATGTCGATTTTTAGCGGCTATACCTGGCCGACCTCAGGCCAGGTCAGGATCAATGGTCACGTGTTGACCAGCGAACACATGAGTACCCTGTTTGATTGCCGGATTCATGTGATGCGAGATCATGGTCGTTTTGTGGCGAGTGTGGTGTGATGCCAGAGTCCAGGCCATGAACATCAAACTAATACAGGGGGCAGGATGGGGTTCAGAGGGATGAAGCCATGCGATCCTGTGGCATGCGGCGCAGGCCCTGATGTTGGCAGCCAAGGCCCTGGGGTACGATACCTGTCCTACGGGTGGTTTTGACTATGAGGCTGTCGGAAAGCTGATCAATTTACCTGATGATCATGTGGTGACCCTGTTCGTGGCGATTGGCAAGGACATTAAGCCTGCATGGCCCAGAGGGGGGCGGTTGTGTTTGGATGAGGTCGTTATCAAGGATAAATTTTCGGCTTAAGTGCGTCGTTGGGTTGACAGCGGCCTTCGACCATGGCCTAATAAGCGGCACGGCTGTTTGGCGCGTCTACGGCCCCGAAGAAAAACCATAACGAGTGGAATTCTATGAGTCAGACTAAAAAGAAAATCTTGTTTATTTGTACAGGTAATGCCTGTCGAAGTCAAATGGCTGAAGCCTGGGCAAAACGATTAAAGTCCCAACAAATTGACGCCTACTCTGCGGGCTCGCACCCCGCTGGATTTGTCAGCAATCGTGTCATTACTGCCATGCAGGAAGCCGGCGTGGATATGTCACGCGCCTGGTCCAAGCCCATTGATGAATGGCAGGATATTGAGTTTGATTATGTGGTGACCCTGTGTGACTATGCCAAAGAGTACTGTCCTGATTTCCCTGAGCCCACACGCATGGTCCACAAGGATTTTCCGGATCCCATGTCTATTATGGGCAACGATCAGATGACCATGCCTGCCTTTAGGCGTGCCAGGGATATGATCAAGGACTATGTGAGTAGCATGCCCGAAGCTTTGGATGAGTAAGTCCAGAGTCCGCAGTCTGGACTTCTAGGTCCCGGGCTCTTCATTTTTGTTCTAAATATTGTGAAGGATTCCATTATTATGGATGCCAAGTCACTGGAAAAATACTCCTCCGCTATCTCATTGTCAGACATGGAAATCTTTGTGTTTCCGGAACTCATGTACAGTCTGGTCCTGGCCAATATCATGAGCCCAATTATTTGGACGTGGCGAGAGGAGCCTTGCTTTAAGAAGCTTAAGGGCAAAACTCAGTATCGCAAGTTGATGCGTCTCAAGCAATTCATTATGGATGAGTTTGACTTCAATCTGGATCTTGAGACCTGGGGATTGACAGATCGCAAGGCGGAGGTGGAGCGATTCTCGCCTTTTATGTCCCCAGAGCTGATTGCACAGAGCAATGCCTTATTCGGATACCAGGGGGATCAGTACTATTTCGACGTGGATATTCGTCGTCATTTTGGCTTAGATAAATACGACAGTGACATCATCCCCTATTGGAAGACTGAAACCGTTGAGGCCATGAAGGCGTTTGAGTTGAAAGAGAACTATGGCAAGGCCGCCGGGGAATGCGTCTCATTGGCTGCGTTGTATGCGGCTGCCGCATTTATTGTGTGTGAGATCCCTTTGGAAGACATCTTTATGATCCTTACGCCATTGCATTCTCAGAACTTTCTGGACATGCAGGATGGCGTCCTCACCAACAATCGCCGGCTTGTGACAAAATCCATGTGGTTTAATGGAACGGAGATTTCAAACAAAGCGCAACGTGCACTCAAAAACGAGCGTGTCAGCATCGTGTCTCATGTATCCGGGCATATTCACTGTTTGTATGATGACGCCACCATAAATCCTGAGGCCTATGCCCGTTTTTCCAAGCAGCTCAACGCCTATTTGTCCACAGAACTCAACCTCCAGTTGTTTGCCAATTTTCTGAGGACTTATTCGAGCTACCAAAAGTTTTTTCAGGTCTGTCGCAATTGTCATGGTCAAGCGCAGTTTTTAAAGGCAGAGGTGTTGTTTCACTATGAGCATGGCAGCAATTTTCGCGTCGCAGGTGAAACGTTTGACAAGCTTCTTGAAGAAGTGTCGGACGAAGACTACATTCACTATGAACTACCCGACCGCGTTCGCTGTGATAAACTTAATGCTTTTTTGTCCAGGGGCATAGATCTGCAAGACCTCTCGGATCGTAACCGGTTGGTTGTTTTTCTGTCTTCTTTGATTCCCGAGACGCATGTTCTCGTGGACGAGCTCGTCAAATTTGTGCATACCCAGGCCAAGCTGCCTGATTTGGAAAAACAGTTTTCTCATCCAGAGCCCATAACCCTCACATGTGACATGGGCAGGCAAGAGATCATTGAGTCCATTGTTTCCAAACGTTTGACCAATTCCGTGGCAGATCTGGCCACCTACGCGTACCGGGATATGTCCTTGTGTGCGTGGGAGCCGTTTGCCCATGCGGCGTTTACTCGCTGCCCCGTGTCACTGGACAAAGCCAAGGATATGTCCATCGAACAGGTGTATGCGTGGTTATTGGGCATGCACAACGAGTCCATCTACGACGGCGATCGTTTGGCTCAGCCGGATGAAGTGGTGAACTTCAAAACCGGTGATGGCATTGAAAAAGCGTTTGTTTTGGCCAATATTGCACACGACAGGGGCACGCAGTCGCAGCCCATAGAAATTGTGATTTCTGATCAACGTGTCTTGGTCACGGCGCAGGAAGTCTTCTGCTTTCCCACCAAAAAGAACCTGGAGAAGACTCTGACTCTCTTTTCTAACGGTCAAGTTGTTTTTAAGTAAGACCTTACTGATGCCCTGAAGCTGATTCTTAACCAGACCAATATTGGTGATGCTAAGACCTTGGTCATCCATCCTGCGTCCACAATTTATCACGATTTTACACGAGACCAACTGGCACAGACCGGCGTGACAGAAGATCTCATTCGTGTTTCAGTGGGACTTGAAGAGTATCATGACATTCAACAGGATTTTGAACAGGACCTGGCACAGGTAAACTAGGAATTTATATGCAAATTATTCAAATACATGACACGGTAATTTCAGATACACTGGGCTACAAGCACGAGGTGGCTCGGTTCCTTCAGGGGCAGATTTCGGCAGCGGCATTCAAGGCCTATCGTGTCCCCATGGGAGTTTATGAACAAAGAGAAAGCGGAAGATACATGGTAAGAGTACGATGTGGCGCTGGTTTGATCACAGCGGATCAGTTGTCGCATGTGGCTCAGCTTGGTCAAAAGTATGGAAATGGGTCATTGCATGTGACCACACGTCAGGATATCCAGATTCACGAGGTGAGTATAGAAGATACCGTCTCTATCATAGAATCGCTTCTAGACGTGGGTTTGAGTTCTCGGGGCGGCGGGGGCAACACGGTTCGCAATGTGAGTGTCAGTCCCTATGCGGGCGTTTGTCCAGACGAAGTGTTTGACGTGACGCCGCATGCCATCGCAATCACTGAATATCTGCTTCAGGATCGCAGTTCGTTCACTTTGCCGAGGAAATACAAAATTGCATTGTCTGGGTCTTCTCATGACGATGCATTTGCATCGATTACGGACCTTGGCTTCTTTGCCAAGATTCAGGATGGGGTGCGCGGTTTTGAGGTCTATGCTGCCGGTGGCATGGGGGCGAATCCCAGGGTGGGTCTTAAAATAGAATCCTTTGTGCCTGAGACTGAGATCTTTGTGGTGGCAGAGGCCATCAAACAGGTGTTTGAAGCCCATGGAGACAGATCCAATAGAAACAAGGCGCGT
>Ga0307990_1003157_pt1 | contig 12753 bp, 8 predicted proteins | sample EllFjometagen129_FD_203168 | JGI IMG/M metagenome (GOLD analysis project Ga0307990, IMG submission 203168) | Marine microbial communities from Ellis Fjord, Antarctic Ocean - #129 | ecosystem: Environmental > Aquatic > Marine > Unclassified | place: Southern Ocean | collected 2014-10-08
TTAGAGGTTAGAGGTTAGAGGTTAGAGGTTAGAGGTTAGAGGTTAGAGGTTAGAGGTTAGAGGTTAGAGGTTAGAGGTTAGAGGTTAGAGGTTAGAGGTTAGAGGTTAGAGGTTAGAGGTTAGAGGGGAGAAATTGGAATGATGTTGAGCGAAGCAGCCTGCCCCGACCCTTCGGGGAAATCCCGCTTATGCGGGAGAGTGATATGGCAAGATCAAAAATCAAACATCATACATCGGACATCTGATATCAGATGTCCGATGTATGATGTTTGATATAGGGTTGTACATTTTCAACAGGATTTTTTATGAAGTGTTTTTTGTTCGAGTATAGTCATCCGATGAATTACTCCCGGAAGTAGCACCAGTACTAATCGCATAACGTCAGTTGCTTAAGCATTATTCATCGGATGACTTTTCCTGATTATCAGTTTGAGTCACACCGTGAATAAAGCCGGGCAGTAGTGCTCTATTTTTAAAAACCCGCCCTGCTTTTGGAAATAATTCACGGTGTGACTTGTGGAATATAGTCATCCGATGAATTACTCCCGGAAGTAGTACCAGTACTAATCGCATAACGTCATTTGCTTAAACATTATTCATCGGATGACTTTTCCTGATTATCAGTTTGAGTCACACCGTGAATAAAGCCGGGCAGTAGTGCTCTATTTTTAAAAACCCGCCCTGCTTTTGGAAATAATTCACGGTGTGACTTGTGGAATATAGTCATCCGATGAATTACTCCCGGAAGTAGTACCAGTACTAATCGCATAACGTCATTTGCTTAAACATTATTCATCGGATGACTTTTCCAGATTATCAGTTTGAGTCACACCGTGAATAAAGCCGGGCAGTAGCGCAACTTTAAATAGTCAGGGTTTCACTTTAAGTGAAGCCCTGACTTTCAGTATCCCGGGCAAGTCACACCGTGAATAACCCCGGGTAGTTTTACAGCTTTTCAAAAAGTTTGTTTTACGCTCAGGCAGAATTCACGGTGTGACTTCTTTTACTAAGTTTGCTTTTTGAAATGAATTGAGAGAGAAAATGAAAAAACAAATTACACTGCTGTCATTATTAATTGGGCTTTCGTTAACACTTTTTGCCCAGCCAGTTAAAGTAGGGTTTTATGCTGAAAATAAACCGGAAAAATCAGAAGCAGCCATAAAAAGTGCTTATCAATTTTTAACTTCAAACACTGGCATTCAGGGTAGCTATCTTAGCCTAAAAAAACTAAAGAAATTAAAAAAACTTGAGCAACTTGATGTAATCTGGTTGCATATTCCAGACACATTGATAAACCCGGAGGATTATTTCGATCAGGAAGCACAAGACAATCTCCGCACTTTTGTAAGTAATGGAGGCGGATTACTACTATCGCGCGAGGCTTTTGGGCTGATCAATATTTTGGGACTTGAAAGTGAAAAACCTGAAATTATCCCAAAGCAGGCTTCCGACAATGGTTATGGGCGCATGTTGGGTTTTCATGCTTTTCGCCAGCATCCTGTTTTTGACGGCCTCAATGGTGGGGCATACATATTGAAACCATCCAATGATTTTAGGGTAAGGAATTGCGGTTACTTTGGAAACCGAAGCCCCGAATCAGGAAAAGTTGTGGCCACCGACTGGGATTATATTTTCCTTCGTGAAAACAAAAAACTGGTGCTTGAATATGATTTTGGAAAGGGTAAAATCCTTGCCGTTGGCGCATACATGTATTTTGAGCTCCCATCGAAAGAACATGCCACGGCAGGGCAGCCCTACAACGTAAACCGGCAACATCTCGAAAAATTCACTTCAAATTGCATTGAATACTTATCCGGGAAGAAGAATAAAGAACAAGCATTTTACTGGAACTATCAAGCCCCGGTTTTTGAAGAATTTGATGCCAACAGCCTGAAATATTTTCCTCAAATGCAACTACAAAAACCTGCACACGAATGGCAGACATCATCTTCGGATATTGAATTAAGCAATGGTTTTGCCAGCAAAAACTTTTGGGATATTGCCGGGGAACGCTTACTTGTGATGGGTAAAGAAAACAGCGGAATTGAAGAAGTATGGGCGCATCCGTTTATGGCCTTTCGTGATTACGAAGTCGGGATAAAGTTTTTGAACCAGGACACGATTTACTGGCTAAGCGAGGAACGGCCTGTGGTGGAGATAAACCCGGAGTCTTTTGCCCATCATTATAGGATTAGAGATGCTATTTTAAAGGAAGTTATTACGGTTTCGCCAACGAATCCCCAGGGCGTAATTCATTATGAATACCGGGGTGTAACTCCTGCCAATCTGTTTATTCGTTTTAAAACCAATCAGCGCATCATGTGGCCTTATTCTCATAAGGTTTTGGGTGGGATGAAATATGATTTCCACGAGCAATTGAATGCTTTCATCATCACCGACCCTTCCGGTGATTTTACTACAATACTTGGATTTAACAAAGAAACACTGCCGGTCTATTTTAGCGACTCACCGCTATTGCCAACAATTAAAATTAAATCGAATCCAATCGGGCATTATAGCGATATCTATCCCACCGACAGCTTATGGCATGGTGAACCCACCGAAGATTACATCATTTCAGGCCTGGCCAAAATTAAACTGGAGGTGAATGATAATCTGGATGTAATATTTGCTGCAGGAAGCGAAGGCACTGCAAAAACAATTTCAGCTTATGAAAATGCAAAAAGTGACCCTGAAAAAATTTATAGGCAGGCTTTAAAATACCATGAAACTACCCAAAAAAAATTCCTTGCCATTACAAGCCCTGATTCAATATTTAACGAAGCTTACCAATGGGCACTAAGCGGTGCAGACAAGTTTTTTGTTACCACACCCGGAGTGGGCAGTTCGATAGTTGCCGGATATGGAACCACGGCAACAGGCTGGGAAGGAGAGCACGAGGTAAACGGCAGGCCGGGCTATTCATGGTACTTTGGCAGGGACGCGGTTTGGAGCGCTTTCGCACTGCTCGACTACGGCGACTTTGAAAAAGTAAAAACCATCCTGGAAATGCTACAAAAATATCAGGATCTGAACGGAAAAATCTACCATGAACTCAGCACCTCAGGTTTTGTACATTACGATGCGTCAGATGCTACACCGCTTTATGTGATACTTGCCGGAAGATATTTGAAACACTCAGGCGATCTTGATTTCATCAGCGAAAGCATGCCACACATTAAAGCAGCCCTGGAATTTATGTACTCCACTGATACCGATGGTGACGGCCTGATTGAAAATACCAATGTTGGCCACGGCTGGGTTGAGGGCGGGGCTTTGTTTGGCTCACATACCTCAATTTATCTTGCTTCGTGTTGGGCAGAAGCCCTGAAAGAGTCGGCATATATTTTTAAAAATCTTGGTAAGAATGAGCAAAGCAGACATTATCAAAAAAATGCCAATGAAGTCAGCGCATTGATTATTAAAAAATTCTGGAATATTGATGATGAGTATTTCTATCATGGTTTTAAACCGGATCAAACCTTTATAAAAGAAAAATCCATTATGCCCTCCATTCCTGTTTTGTTCGGGCAAATCGAAAAAAAGAGGGCAATTTTATCAACTGCCCCTTATGGCACCAACGACTACACCTCCGATTGGGGAGCACGAATCATAAGCGAAAGCAGCCCGATATTTAATCCAAAAGGATATCATACAGGAAGCGTTTGGCCACTTTATACCGGCTGGGTAGCTTTGGCCGAATATAAAACAGGAAGAAAAATCCAGGGATTTAGTCATATCATGAATAATCTTTTAATTTACGATGACTGGGCACAGGGATTCATCGAGGAGGTGCTTCACGGCGAAGAATATAAACCAGCCGGTGTGTGCCATCACCAATGCTGGTCGCAAACCATGGCTCTGCAACCGGCCATTGAAGGCATGCTCGGCATGAAGCCTGATGCCATTAATAATTTGCTTGAACTTCGCCCTTCGTTCCCGGCAAACTGGGATACGATTCACATCCAAAATATCAGGGTTAGAAGCCACCTGATCGCTTTTTCACAAATGAGAAACGATGATATAATTATTTATCACTTTGAAAAAAGTAATCCTGATCCATTAAAAATAGAATTTTTACCGAATTTACCTGCTGGTACCGAACTAATCTCAAAATCGTTAAATGGAAAATTACAAAGGCCAAGAAATGAAAACCTACCTGAATTTTCATTTTCACTTGATAAAAAATCCACCATTGAATTGCAGATCAGGAATGGCATTGAAGTATTGCCTGTGTACACCAATCCTAAACCCGGATCGAAATCGGAGGGGTTCAGGATAAGAGAATACTATTTGGAAAAAAATGTTTACACCATTAATTTTGAAGGCAAACCCAATGCTATACAAGAGTTCTCGGTTTACATCAATGGCAAGCAACCTGTAAAAGTTGAAAAGGCAGAACTAACCGAAAGGGAAGGTAAGATTTATACTTACAGGGTTAATTTCCCAAATGTTGACAGTAAATATGCAAAGCAGCAGGTAAAAATATTTTTGGATTAATTATCCAATCTAAAAAGCAATAAAACCCCTAAATCCCCTGAAGGGGACTTAATCCAAACTTCTTGACTAAACTCAATAACTGAAAATTCCCTGACAAAAACAAAAAGCCCCACTTTTCATGGTGGGGCTTTTTGTTTTTGTAATTCTACTACCATTTTTATCAAAAAAAAATAGAGCAATTATTACAAACTAAACCGCACAGAAGCAATAAAGTTCCTACCCGCTGCAGCAATTCCGGAAGAATACGGACGGTAACGCTGGTCGGTAATGTTTTCCAAACCAAGATTTACCTGCATAAAATCGGTAACCTGATAAAGTAACTTAAAGTTTAGTGTGTACCAAGAGGGAGAATATGGGTCTCCGTTTCCGTCAAAGGCATAAATGTAGGCTTTATCCCTCTCAGAGGGCGCCAGATTATTGTATGAAATCTCACCATTAAAAACACCATAAATATCAGCCTGCATACGATTGCGGGCATAGGTCAGGTGAAACCCGCCATACAACGGAGCAACATGGCGCAAGGGCGCTGTGGATCCATCATCAAGCTCTTCATCACCTTTTTGATAATTGAGGTGAGCTCGCAAACCGAAACCCGCAAATAAATCAGCTTCAATATCGGCCTGAACACCGTAAACATAAGCACTGGCAGCATTTTGTATAGCCTGAACCTTACTCATTTCCCCATCATACATTATACTGTCGTTACCATTAAGTTTAAAATCACGCCTTACCATAGCATCATTTAACAAAGTGTAAAAAGCAGAAATATCAATTTCGACCGATTCGTTAAAACGCTTACTTATTCCAAATTCGCCACTGTACGCATATTCTGGTTTTAGGTCAGGATTCGGGACAATAACCGAACCGGGTTCCGAATCGAAAATTTTTCCGACATCATCAATATTAGGCGCACGAAAACCTGTTGAAAAATTCAGCTTCAACAACCAATCCTCTTTAGGATGATAATTTATGCCCGCGCTTCCGGTAATAGCACCCGTTGTTAAATCAGCGTTGGTAAAAGGGAAAGGATAAAAAGTAGTATCGAAGGTAGCATTTAGGGTTACCAAATTATACCTCAAGCCTCCCTGAAAAGTTACTTTATCTGATATTTTATTCAAATAAGAACCATATACTGCAAAGGAATTCCAGGTAGATCCATCCGGGTAACGAGAAGCTGCATTAATACTTTCGCCTGTTTCGATATTCTTTTCATTCCCTTCAGAGCCCACATTATTTAGCTGCATTTCTGCACCATAATAAACAGTTTGATTTGAGGTAATGCTTTTTTCCAAATCAATATTTAGAGAGACTACATTCACATTTTCCAAACGGTTAGTAAGCGTGGTTTTTTGATAATCCCTGTCGTGGCGGCTCTCTTCGAAATATTGATGCGCCAAGCTTAAACTCAAACGGTCGTATAATTTTGTACTTTTAACATTGTTTACTGCCAGGTTGTTCATCATCCAGATTTGCGGGCCATAATACCATTCCGCCGACCTCAACTTATCATTTTTATAGCGGATAAGCCTGTCGTAGCGAGGATAATCGGATGTAGTGGAATAATGAAATCCGTAGGTAAAATCCCAATTTTTATTTGGCTTAAAGCGAACTTTCTGCATCAGGTTTAACATATTAAAACCGGTTGGCACCTGCACTTGTGGGTCAGAGTTGGCAACTATTGAATCCCGGCCATTGATGCGTTCCACATATTCAGGTCTCAGGTATTCGTCCGGACCATGACTCCCCATTTTCAAATCATCAAAATCGGAGTAAGAAATACTCGTGGTAAAAGCCCATTTTTTCAAACCAATGTTAAAATCGACATGCCCTGTCTTTTCGGTGTTGGCCGAGGCATACCTCATAAGTGCATTGGCGCGGATCAAAGGTTTTCCGTTTGCCGCGAGCGCAGGTTTGAGGGTATAAAAGTTCATCACACCTCCAATGGCATCGCTGCCATAGATTACTGCTCCCGGACCATAAACTACTTCGGTCATCCGCACTGAGAAAGGATCAACAGAAATCACATTCTGGAGGTTTCCGCTGCGGAAAATGGCATTGTTCATCCTAACGCCATCCACGGCTATCAACACCCGGTTGGCGGAAAAACCTCTAATCATGGGGCTGCCACCGCCGAGCTGGCTTTTCTGAATAAAAACTCCCCCGGTAGTTCCAAGAAGGTCGGCAGCAGTTTGGGGGTTCATTAGTTTTACGCGCCCCGGTGGAATAATGGAAATTTTATTGGGAATATCCGAGCTTACCTGTTCTACCCGGCTGGCCGAAACCACAACCTCATCAAGATAAACCTGCGAAGGTTCAAGCCTGATGGTGAAGTTAGCTTTTCGCAAATCATCAAAGCTCAATTGCAAGCCCTGGTATCCAACAAGCCTTATTTTGATATCGTTGGTATTTTTAAATCCTGAGATGTCGGCCTGTCCGTTTATGTTTGTCATTGCTGAAGCATTAAGCGACAGGCTATAAATAGTAACAAATTCGAGTGCTTGCTGAGTTACATTATCCTTTACAGTTATTTGCTGGGCATGCATGCAAATTCCTGATATTAATAAAAACAATAGTATGTTATATTTTTTCATCAGCCGGCAAAAATAACATATTCTGTTTTGAATTGATTCAATAAAATTAAAGTAGGGGACATTACAATAGCCAGGGTTTCACTTAAAGAGTCAGGGTTTAACTTAAAAAAGTCAGGGCATGACTTTAAGTCATACCCTGACTAACTCCTGAGTTTAAAACATCTCCTCCTTAGTGATGATTCCGGCGGCTAATAATTCCCGTATTACGATTTCGGTCATGTCGCTTTTAAATGCAAATTCGTAGCGTATATCCATAACATAAGCCTTGAGTCGTAATTTAAGATACGACCTGCGCTCTTTTACTTCATTTAACACCGATTTTCGCGGGCGCAATAGATGTACATAATTTAATCCTAATTTAGTGAGTCCAGATTATTTCCAATTTTTTATTGTCAAGCCATGGAACGGTGATTGGTTTTTGCAATTTGGCCACATCTTTAAGGATTGGGGTGTGCGCCCTTTTTCTGATTTTTATTAGAAATTTGCCCCCATCATAGATTACTTTTCCGGGGACATTAATAAATTTTTTAAATATTGTTGGAGCCAGGTATACCGTTAATTTCCAAATAAAATGCAAACTTTTTTTTATGTTTGCACCAAGCTATGTTTTGATGACTTCGCATGTTCTTCAATAATTGAAGGTTGAGGCTCGAGCATAGCTTTTCTTTTTTTACTGTTTGATCTCGATATTTGATGTCAGGATTACAAAATCTGCATATCCTTTACTTACATCGATGCCCATGAATAGTTGGTTTGATTCCATAAAAGTTAAATTTTAATGATTAATATTGAGTTACTGTTTTTCTTAATTTCAAAAGTAAGTTCCTGCCTTCCCAAAAAGCAGCGGGTTTTGATGTTCCAGTTTCGTTGACAATGTCATCCTAATCTGGATTTCAAAAGCCCCCCCCATTATCGCCAGGAAAAATACTCCAGCCAAAAGATCACCTCCAATTGTGTGGAACCTTCTTTCAAAATCTAATGGGCCATTCCATGCCGCCTTGTTTCAAGGTATCAAACCAGGGGGTACTTTTAGCAGGCTCGAAAAGCTAACACGGCCAAAGACCAAACACTACCCCACCGATACAATACGCCCAACACCAACCGCTAAGCCTGTGATCGCATCACGGGGCAGGTTCCACTGATATTGTCCGGGATTTTTGACTGGAAATTCGATCCCGGATTTTTTTGGTTTGCTACCTTGGGAAACACTACATCCGGCTTAAAAATAAAATATCCAACCGGGGGCTAAGTTGTTTTTAGCAGGTCCCACCAAAGCCTGTCCAATATTTTATTTCTGCTACAACGCTATCCTCCCAGCCTGAAAGGCTGGCACATCAAAGGGGTCAGGCACCGCCCGACCTTACGAGGGAAGCCACACCCCCCCCTGAAGGGCTGAAACCCATCACCAAAAAAATTAATCACCCGATGGGGAGGTTTTGCCATCTAAGCTGTCGCAGACCTACGGCCTGCCGGTGATTATTGAAAACGAATTATGCTTTGATGTTTCTCCGCAGGAGTCCTATGGACAGGCTTTCAGCCTGTGATAATAAACCCGAATAAACATCACCGAACTTTTTACCTACTTCGTTTTTTATTCTTCGATATTTTTTACCAGCTCCGTGTGTCCAAAACACCACTACAAACACAGGCATTAAATATTGTCGCTTGGCCCCACTTTTGTCAATGAACTTGAAGTATTGATTTAGCATTAGCTGTCCGCCAAAATTATTTCCTTAAAACATGTCGCGCTTTTTAATATAACAATTCAAAAACTTACCTTTCGGCTATGGACAAATTGAAACGACCCGGGTAAAATTTTTCACCGGAAAAAATTAAAAAAATTAAAAATTTTTAATTTTTTAATTTCCATTTGAGGATACCCTCAAATGGAAATTAAACCCCCCAAATTCCTACCAAAATGAAGCTCGATAAGTTTCCATAATTTTGCTAATCATAAAAAAATACAAACATATAAGGCTCGAAGATTCGCAAAGTGTAATAATCGCGACAGAAATTTTACGTTAAGTCAGGAGTTTTGAATTTACAAAAATGACAGAAAATGAAATTGGAACAATCATCGTAAATTGCGCTTATGAGGTGCATACTCATTTAGACCCCGGACTACACGAATCTACTTACGAAGCCTGCATGCTATACGAACTTCGCAAGGCAGGTTTAAAAGCCGAAAGTCAAAAACCTCTGCCTGTATTTTACAAAGGAATAAACATGGACGTGGGATACAGGGTTGATATATTTGTTGAGGATAAAGTTATCATCGAAAATAAAGCTGTTTCCGAGACTACCAATATCGATATGGCTCAGATAATAAGCTATTTAAACCTATCTGATTTCACCGAGCAGTTTTTCAGCTTTTGCACTCCAAAAATTTTCCATAGCAACAATTTCCTTCAACAGAACCTCAGCATTTGCCAATTCATCATTTTTTACATAAGCCAGGGCAAGATACCATTGGGCAGCATCGGCAAAGCGATCCTGGCCGGCAAGCGACTTTTTAAAATATACAATCGCACTATCAGCCTCAGCTACTGCAAGTAAAGCATTACCAAGGTAAAACACCTTTTCTAACTGCCCCGAATCATCGGCCAAAATTGTTTTAAATAAAATGATGGCCGAGTCATAATCTTTAACATCATAATACAGCATGGCTTTGCTTAATTTATTTTCACCATCACCTTTAATTGTTACCAGGTTTTGATAGGGTGAAAAATAGGTATTGAAAAGTTCATCGGAATCGGGCGGCGAAAAAGACACTCCCCTTCCTATCACTACCATCAAAACCAGTATAGCGGCAACAGCCGAAAACCGAATAATCGACCTAATCCTGACAAACCTTTGCACACTTGGTGGAAGATCTTTTTTCGGCAGTTTTATCGCGAACATTACAGCACGTTGATTAGAAATATCGCTATACAAATCAAAAACCGCTGATTCACAAACTTCGCACTCGCTCAAATGGCTGTTAACCGAGCCGGGGATTTTCGTTATATGCTCTTTTCCCATCATCTGTTCGGCAAGCATGGCCATAGCTTCGTGCGATAAATGCCCTGCTTTATTAAAAAAAAATATATGTTGTTCTCCTGATTTCAAAATATTCGTTCTCCTGTTTTATCTACATATACAAATTCGGATTGCAATTCTGGATAGTCAAGATCATAATAATCCTGAAAATAAAATTCCACCAGCAATTTAAAAGTATCCTTATCGAAAGCCATCAGGTGCTTTTCGTTGAGTAAGTGAATCATTTTAGTAATTTGCAAATTTGTCCATCGCCAATATGAAGACGCATTAGTCCGGGACTGATCTGCCAGGTTAAGAATTTCCCTGTAGGTTTCAAACCTGGCCAAAATATTATCATGTTGTTGACCTCTATTGCGAATGGCGGGAAGCTTGCTCTCGACAACAGCAGGATTTAAGCCACATTCAAAAATCAGATTATCTATTTCGCACTCAAAAACAGGATAATTGTAAATTACCCCCAGGCAAATTACCATCTTAGCTCTTGTGTCGGTGTAAAGCAAGAGCCGGATATGCAAAATATTCAAGGCTTCCTCGATCGACAATACAGCCTCAACACTTCCATATTGTTGCAAAGTACTGAAAAATCCATCTTCCAGTTTAATTATTTTCCGGTTTATATTAAGAGCAGCTTTGAGCAGATTTTTGCTTTCATTTTTAATAATTGACCAAATATAATTTTTAAAACTTTTTTTTCCATCATACAACTTTTCTATTTTATCTTTCTTCAACAATAAATTTTCCAACAGTTGTTGTAACAAATCATCCCTGTTCGTTTTTACGTCAGGCTGAAGATCAATCAATTCATCGATAATCATTGCTGCCAAAGGTCTGTATTTTAAGATGAGTAAATTAAAATCATTTTCAATCAATTCCAGGTCTTCATTCTGCGAAAGTGCAATTACAATTTCTTTGAGATGAAAAATGAAAAAAACCAAAAAACTACTTTGGTGTGAAAATTTTTTGAGACTGTGGACAAGCTCCTCCGATTCCATTTTCTGCATAACAAGCTGTTGCCACTCTTTTTGTTGGCTTGTGTTGCGATGCCCTGTAAAACAATTCTTATAAATAATGTGTGCAAGCAATCTGCGATACAGCCTGAAAAAGCTTCGAGGATATGATTTCCATTTTTTGTAATCCGGGTCTTGCATAAATTGCTGATGAATTAGCAAACGAAAGTAAATAAAAATGGAGGATTTCGTGATATTTTGTTTTTTTGAACACAGATGACCCCGAAAAAAACGGGGCAGGCAAGGATTCTACAGATTTTAACGGATTTATTTTTGATGATCTCCGATAACCAAATCCGACCCTTCGGAGTCCGATGCGTAATCTTTGATCTTTGATGTATCCTCCATATCAAACCTGCCTCGCCGGATAGGCGGGCATCTTACATCTTACATCTCACATCGGACATCATACATCATTTTATAAAAATCCTCCTCATCCATTCCAATTTCCTCCATGGCATTTGTATATAAGATTAATCAAAGCAAAAAAAGACTATGAATAATTTGGAAAGCCTAAGCAACTCATTACAAATTTTTCTCTACAGGATGGATTTAAAAACTTTAAACATTGAATCATCCTACGGCAACCTGGGTAATATTTTGGGTTTCGACCCGGTGGGTGAGGGCTGGTGTATGAAACACAAAAATTTTTATCTTTGCAATAACTCATTAGTTTTGAATCCTAAGCATCAGCACACAAAAATGAAAATTTAATAATCCAAAAAAATGAAAAACAAATTCAATGCGCCGATCTTTTTGCAGCCAATTTTCTTGATGTGTCTTTTTTATATGCTTTCCATAAGCTCTACCCAGGGAAAGCCAAACGTTAGCTCCGACACATTAGCAGCCCGGCAGTATTATGAATCTGCCAAAACCAAGGTTAATCTGAGCCAGCTGGACAGTGCCATTTTTTATTATGAAAAATCTGCCCAAATCTACAAAGAGTTTGATTTAAATGAAAAACATGCGGATTGCCTTAATTCTATTGGCGAACAATATTTTTATTTAGGACAGTTGGAAAAAGCTGATACCTACACACACCAAGCACTTCAGATTGCATTAGCTCATAATTTAGCCCACCAAACCGGGAAAAGCTACAACAGTATTGCTGCAATTTTTAGCCAAAAGGGAATGCCCGACAGTGCCACGGTTTATTTTGAGAAAGCGCTTTCGGTATGGCTGCCCCTGGATGGTGAGCAGCACACGCGCATTGTTGTAATCTATACGAATTTAGGGGCTATGTATAATGCACTTGGGGATTATCAAAAATCTTTTGATTACTGTTCGCGGGCAATTAATATTTTAAATTCGCTGGATGATGGTGTGGATGAATACTTTGCTTACAACTACAATACCCTCGGAACCTTAAGTGTGGCTAAAGGCCTGTATCCGGAAGCCATTGATTACTTTGAGCAAGCATTACAGATATGGCTGAAACAATATGGTGAAGCCCATTTAGGTGTTGCTACTTTTCGCATGAACATTGGGGAAATAGCCCGACGAAAGGGTGATTATGAAAAAGCATTGCTGTATTTAGAAAAAACTTTATCAACTTTTGAACACTTAGGCATCGAAGTTCATCAGGTTGTTGGATCATGCTATACAAATATTGGCTC
>Ga0307990_1003158_pt1 | contig 12750 bp, 12 predicted proteins | sample EllFjometagen129_FD_203168 | JGI IMG/M metagenome (GOLD analysis project Ga0307990, IMG submission 203168) | Marine microbial communities from Ellis Fjord, Antarctic Ocean - #129 | ecosystem: Environmental > Aquatic > Marine > Unclassified | place: Southern Ocean | collected 2014-10-08
CTGCGTAAATCAGTTAGACATTGTCCAACTTAGCTGCGCCATCCTCGAAATCTGACCCGCTGGCCACTAATATCTGGAGGTTCAACATATTAAACCCTTTCTGCGTTTCTCGCGGAACCTGATCCTATGTCCACTGGCTGAAAGTGTTATCGGATAACAGTTTTGTCCTGCAAGGCTTAGTAAAAGAAGCGACCGTTACCACAACAGTCCGGAGATCGAGGAAGAAATCTTTCCGCTAATGGTTGCTGGTGAAAAATTTTATTACACCCGCTAAAAATTCATTACAAAACTAGGTTGACAGAGATTTTCTATTACAGCCCGATTGCTAAGCATCGCGATATATAAGTCATTAACTGTTTATTTGCAACAGCTTATAAACACAGTCCCCTCGAAAAGAGTTATTTTAAGTCCACGCACCAAAGTTTTTGAGCATTTGCAGGCCGAGAGCCTGACTTTTTTCGGGATGGAACTGTGCGGCAAAGATGTTGTCTTTCCAGACCGCGGAGCAATAGTCGATGCCGTAATCGGTCGACCCCGCAACAATAGACTCATCGGCGGGGGCCACATAAAACGAGTGAACAAAGTAAAAATAGGCGGCGTCATCGATGCCTTTGAACATGGGGCAGTCCGGACGCTTCTGCGTCACGACATTCCAGCCGATCTGCGGAACCTTCAGCTCGGGCGCGATATCAAAAAGCTTCACCGTGCCTTCAAAAATTCCGAGGCCCTCAACGCCGGGCGATTCTTCCGAGCTTTGGAAAAGCGCCTGCAACCCGAGGCAGATCCCTAGAAACGGTTTACCGGAGGCGGTCCAGTCGCGGATGGCATCAACAAAGTTGTGCTCAACAAGGTGCGCCATGCAATCGCCAAACGCGCCGACGCCGGGCAAGATCATTGCGTGACATGAGTCTAGCTGGTCAGGCTCACTAATAATTTCCGCGTCCAATTCCAAAAACTTGCACGCATTGGAAACGCTACCGAGGTTCCCCATGCCGTAATCAATTATTCCAATTTTGCTCATAGGGAGGAATTTTTAACCGCGAATGCCCACGAATGCAAAAACCATTCGACTGGAAATATATATACCACGAAAATTACCCGGACCCTTCTTTTGGCCATTTTTAAATCCATCGGAAACTAACCGTGGTTATTTATCGACGGCTTTGCCCTGAAAACTCCACCCTTTGTTGCGATAAAGTTCTTCGCGATGAAAAAATCTCTATTTCCCATATTCAGAAAAAAAGCATATACTCCTACGCAATAGCTTCCAAGGATTAGAAATAACACCTATGGTTTTTCCAATCCTTGGAAAAAAAGGGGTAAGAGGTTCCAATGTCTGGAAAATATAAATATCTATTCGGACCCGTGCTGTCGCGACGGTTGGGACGGTCTCTTGGGGTCGACGTAACGCCACTTAAGGCCTGTTCATTAGACTGCATCTTCTGCCAGTGCGGTAACACGGCCTATCTTGTGACTGAACGCGCCGAATTTGTTCCATTCAGCGATGTCTGCGCCGAGCTGGAACAATGGCTAGCTGAAGACGGCCACGCCGACTACATCACATTTGCCGGCTCGGGCGAGCCGACGCTCTACAGTCGGCTCGGCGAACTGATTACTTTTATTAAGGAGAGGACGAAGATCCCGGTGGTCGTGCTGTCTAACGGAACTCTGTTTCATCGGTTGGACGTATGCGAGGAGGCAGCAAAGGCCGATATTGTAAAAATGAGTCTCAGTGCTTGGGACGACGCATCATTTCAGCGGGTAAACCGCCCCGCCCCCGGTTTGTTATTTGAAACCGTTCTCGCCGGCCAGCGAAATTTTCGCCGGCTCTTTAGTGGTCGACTTTGGCTGGAAGTTTTTCTCATCGAAGGCATCAATGCAAATCGCACTCAGATTGAGAAAATCGCAGAAATCGCAACGGAAATCGCACCCGATAAGATTCATCTCAACACGGCGGTGCGTCCGCCCGCCGAGGACTTCGTTTACGAGGTAACCGAAGAGAAACTCTATACTTCCTGCAACTTATTCACGCCGCGGGCAGAGGTGGCGGCTTCATTCAATACACAACCCGACACACAACCCGGCCTCAAAAATAATGATGGGGCTAACCATACGATTTCCCGTGTGGTTGACGAATCGCTGGCCGATCTCATTCCCAGGCATCCCTCCACGGAACAACAGCTGGCCGAAATGTGCGGCGTTGACACGGACACGGTCCGAGAGCTTCTTGCCCCACTGATTGAAGAAGGTCTACTGCAAGTGGAAGACCGTGACGGGATAACCTGGTATAAGTGAAGAAAAAAAGGGCTTGCGCCCATCGGCCTGTTATGGTTTATAGGCCTGCTCTTTAAGCAAGGAATATAGAAAATGAAAAAAGACATTCATCCTGATTACAATGATGCAGAAATCTCATGCGCCTGCGGCAACGTGGTAAAGACCCGTTCAACCGTTGAAAAAATGCACGTGAACCTCTGTTCCGCATGCCACCCGTTCTTCACCGGACAGGCTAAATTTGTTGATACTGAAGGTCGAGTTGACCGCTTCAACAAACGTTACGGCAAGAAGTAGAACCTTTTATTTAAGGCCGGACTTCTACTGGAAGCCCGGCCTTTTTGTGCCTAGCCATGATTGATCAAACCTATCTCGAAAGCCTTCGGGCCCGCATCTCAGATCTTGAAACGGAGATGTCGCAGCCGGGCGTGGCAGCGGATCAAAATAAGATGCAAACACTGATGCGCGACTACTCGCATCAGAAAACCATCGCGGCCGCGGCCGAAACCTTTTTGGGTTTGCAGAACACCATTATAGAAAGCCGTGAGCTGATGGCGGATGCCGACACCGATGCCGAGCTGATGGAAATGGCGGAACTGGAACTGGCCGAGGCGGAAGAAAAGCTTCCCGCCGCCGAAAAAACCATCATGGTCACCCTGCTCCCACCCGAGCCCTCGGACTCGAAAAATGTAATCATTGAAATCCGCGCCGGAACCGGCGGCAATGAGGCCGCCCTTTTCGCCGGCGATCTCTTTCGCATGTACAACCGCTATGCTGAAACCAACGGGCTGAAAATCTCCGTCATGGATGTAAACCCCTCCGAAGCCGGCGGTTATAAAGAGGTTGTCTTCTCTGTTGAAGGCGAAGACGTCTACAAGCGCCTGAAATATGAAAGCGGAACTCACCGCGTTCAGCGCGTACCAGAGACGGAAACACAGGGACGCATTCACACCTCCGCCGCCACCGTTGCGGTGCTCGCCGAAGCTGAAGAAGTCGACGTGAACATCAAAACCGCAGACCTAAAAATCGACACCTACCGCGCACAAGGCGCTGGCGGACAACACGTCAATACCACCGACTCCGCCATCCGCATCACCCACCTCCCCACCGGAACTGTGGTGCAGTGTCAGGATGAACGCTCCCAGCACAAAAACAAAGCGGCCGCCATGCGCGTGCTCCGCGCAAGAATTTATGAGGCTCAACAGGCTGCCATTGATGCCGAACAAGCGGAAGCTCGCCGGTCGCAGGTCGGATCCGGCGATCGCTCTGAGAAAATCCGCACCTACAACTATCCCCAAAATCGCCTGACCGACCACCGCATCAATCTGACGCTCTACAAGCTCGACCGCGTGATGGAGGGCGACCTCAATGAAATCTTCACCTCGCTCCATGAGCACGACGTTGAGCTGAAAATTAAAGCACAAACCGGCGCCTCTTAATAGAACCGCTGTTTTCCTTTTATAAGTCTCTAATATTAAGCTGCTTGTGATATTCAGGCTCTCATACCCTTAAAGGTATCTTTTTGGGGCCTTGATTTTGCTTTTCTATCCCTTTTTTGGGATTAAAAAATGCGTTTTGTGCAGAAAACAGACTCTTCTCGGAACTGCGCTTACGTCCTAAAATGGCAGAGCATTACTTGGAAAAGTACCCTCCACATTTTAGCCCCTCTTCATCCGTTAGATCGCCTTGCCATCCGCTGGATATATTCAATTTCTAAAAACGCATATCCAAGAAGAGCTTTAAATTGCCACAAAAAATAGAATTCCAAAAAAGTGACAGATGCTACCGGCCAAAACAAATAGATGCCAAATAGCATGGGCAAACTTGAGCTGCCTCCAAGCATAAAAAACGATACCCAACGTATAGCATAACCCGCCAATCGCCATCCAGATGATCGCCATCACCGGAAAAACCCTAAGAAGTGGGATGATGGTGGCCACCACCATCCAGCCCATGAGTAAATAGGTCAGCACCGAAAAAACCTTATAACGATTTATAAATACCGCCTGAAAAACAATGCCGACTATCGCCATTCCCCAAATTACCCCGAACAGCGACCAACCGAGCGCTCCGCGCAACGGAACCAATAGATACGGCGTGTAAGTCCCAGCGATCAGTAAATAAATTGCGGCACGATCAATAATTTGTAAAATATGCCGCACCCTCGGTCTATAAATACTGTGATAAAGAGTCGAAGCCAAATATAGAATCACCAATGTGGATCCATAAACAGAGCAACTGACAATTTCCCAGGCACCATGACGCAGGCTCGCAAAAACCACTAACAAAACCAGACAGGCCACACTCAGCCCAAACCCCACTCCATGCGTAATCGCATTGGCAATATGCTCCGAAGCGGATTCCGGTCTTTTTTCACAATCCGTTGTTTTTAGATATTTTTTCATCAAAATTAAACTTTTTTAATTAAAACAAGCGGGTTTGTTACATTTTTTGTCCGTTTTCACTATCACGGGATTCCTTTCGGCGAAGACATATAAAAAACAGCCAGCCAAACCGTTCGCTGATTCGGGTCGGTTTTTTCAACTCGATGCCGCCGCCCGGCAGGAATGTTCAATGTGTCACCGGGCTTTAAATCGATCGAGATTCCACTTTCAAATCCAAGAATGGCCGACCCCTCCAGAAGCAGCACCCACTCGCTTTCCTTCTGTTCGTACCAGAACCTCTCTGGCGAGGACTGCCCAAACGACACAATCCGCTCGATCCGTACGTTTTCTGCCTTCAGCAGTTCAGTAAACAATTCTTCCGGCGCACTCTCGGGAATCTCTTCGAACAAATTCATGAACCACGAAATAACACGGATGTGCACGAATAGAAACCCCTCACCTAAGAATAGTGCTCATCAGTGACAAACTCTATTTTTGCAGGATCGATTTTTCCAGACATTGGAAACTTCTAGCGCTACAGTTTCCGAACCTTGGAAAACCATTACATGGCGGCACTAAAACCTTTCCAAACATTAAGAACTCCGGATATCTAGCCACTCGGAGAGTGAAAAACTAATTCGTGTAGATTTATGAACAAAGAAATAAAATTTTTTGATGTGATCGTGATTGGCGGAGGCCATGCCGGATGTGAGGCGGCTTTGGCCGCCGCACGGCTCGGAACCAAAACCTGCTTGCTTAGTATAGACAAGTCTTACATTGCAAGAATGAGCTGCAATCCGTCTATTGGTGGAATTGCTAAGTCACATATTACATGTGAGTTGGACGCATTAGGCGGCGAACAGGCTCGCAATACGGACTTCACCGCAATCCAGTTGCGCACCATCAACACCCGCAAAGGACCGGCCGTTCAGGCACACCGAGCGCAATGCGACAAGGCCCTCTACCCTGCCCGCATGCAAGCCGTTCTGGCGGGTCAACCGAACCTCGAAATCATCGAAGCGGAAGCGACTGGAATCTGGACCGAAAACGGACAACTGCGCGGAGTCATTCTAAATGGCAGTGAAAAACTGGCCGGCAAAACTGTCGTGCTGACCGCTGGAACCTTCTTGCGCGGACGGATCATGATTGGCCAAGATGTGGTCTATGAAGGCCGCTGGGGCGAAAAAGCCGCCAACGACATTTCGACCTCGCTTGAATCTCTAGGGTTTGAACTGGGACGCATGAAGACCGGGACCCCGCCACGGCTTCATAAAGATTCGATCGATTTATCCAAAATGCAACTTCAGCCCGGCGACGAGCCGCCGCCATTCTTTTCCAGTGCGGCCAAACAAATGTTCCACGTGGAACATAACCCGGAGATCAGAAGTCAGAGGTCAGAGGTCGGAAATCAGGGGTCGAAAATTGGAGAACTAAAAACCAAGCCGTTTGATGACCTTAATTCAAAAGGCGACACCTCCAGTGTTCCACGTGAAACACCCCCAATTTCCGCCCAGCAGGCAATCCTTGAAAAAACGCCAAAAACATCTTCATCTGACATGATGGGAGAAAACTCGCAGGATGCGCACCGCTGTTCCACGTGGAACAATTGGACGTCTGAGCTCTTTTCCGGTGGCGTGGCAGCCTTCGATCGCGATTTCCTGATTTCCGCCCGTTTGCCGCAGATTCCGTGCTATTTAACCCATACCAACGAACAGACGCACCAGATAATCGCCGACAACCTGCAAAAAAGCTCATTATACAACGGGTTAGTAGAAGGAACCGGCGTCCGCTACTGTCCTTCCATTGAAGATAAAATCGTCAAATTCCCGCAGCGAACGGCTCATCACGTCTTTATTGAACCGGAGGGCCGCAACAACGTGAGGATTTATCCCAACGGAACCTCTAACAGTCTGCCGGAGGATATTCAGGTAAAAATGATCCAGTCCATTTCCGGACTGGAAAACGCGAAGTTCATCCGGCCCGGTTACGCGATTGAATATGATTATGCGCCGCCGACTCAGCTTTTACACACACTGGAAACCAAACAGGTGGAGAACCTTTTCTTTGCGGGTCAAATCAACGGAACAACCGGTTATGAGGAAGCCGCCGGGCAGGGATTTATTGCCGGAATCAACGCCGCGCGGCGGGTTTTGGGCGGAACCCCCTTTGTTTTGGACAGAACAGAGGCATACATCGGCGTTTTGATCGATGACCTGGTTACTAAAGGTACGGACGAGCCGTACCGTATGTTTACTTCGCGAGCTGAACATCGGCTAACTCTGCGACAAGATAATGTAAACTTCCGCCTATTTAACCGCGCAAAAGAACTCGGAATTATCTCTGATACCGACCTGGCCGAAACCGCCGCCCAAAAACTTCAGATTGATACAGAGATTGCTCGTCTGAGAAAAACCTTCCATGATAGCGCCTCACTGGCACAGACGCTGCGCAGACCGGGCAACGATTATGCCGGACTGCCGGGCGACAAGCCGGAGCTATCCGACGAAGTCATCGGACAGGTTCAAATCAGCGTAAAATACGAAGGCTACATTAAGCGGGAGCAGGGGCGCATCCAAAGTTTCCAAACCCTGGAAAAAATACGTATTCCAAAAGACTTCAATTATGACATTATCACTGCGCTGCGGTTTGAGTCCTGTGAAAAGCTCAAAAAAATCCAGCCCGAAACACTCGGTCAAGCCTCACGCATATCTGGCGTTAACCCAGCCGATATTTCAATACTATCCGTATGGCTTAAATCTAAGCGCACAAATAGTTAACATATGATATGTCGTTCGTTTTAATTTTCGGTTAGCTGTTATAAACACATGTTTTCTCGGCACAATCACAACGATTCTGATCACAAATATCACAACCGCAAGGGCCTAAGACTTACTTTGTAAATGAATAATTGCGGCCTTGATCTGCAATCACGGATGCGGGGACGCGGCCACTGCCCTACAGACGAGACCTTACATTACAAAGTCTGAAAAACAATGCCCCTCAATACAATTTTACGAACTCGACCTTTTGGGCTTTTCCAATGATTGGAACGATAGAGACTAACAATTCCGAGTATGGAAAAAGTATTCACCACAACAAGATCAATTCCAAGGATTGGAAAATCTGTGCGTGTCTATGCAATAGACGAAACTGGACGGGTTGACGGATATTCTGTATGACGGTTTTAACGAGGAGGGGATATGACAAAACGATTGGTTTTTTTGCTACTATGTTGCGAGTTGTCCGGCCTTGCGGAAACGCTACGAACCGACGAACAGCTCAACGGAGTGCTTTGGGTGCAAACGTCCGCCGAATATCGAGTGTCGACCGTGCAGGCATTTCGCCATGCTGTACTGCGCGTTAAAGAGGCGATTACGAACAAATCAATTACCGCCGCAACGGAGCAATCCGTTGGTTATCAAAATCTTCCGACGGCAGTGATCATCGATATCGACGAAACCGTACTCGATAATTCTCCGTTTCAAGCACGCCTAGTTGAAGCCGGGCAAGAGTTTTCGCCCACACTATGGGAGGGCTGGGTGAACGAGGCGAAGGCCAAGCCTGTTCCGGGTGCCAAAAAATTCATCGAGTTCCTGAAAGAGCAGGGCGTTGAGCTCTTTTATGTAACCAATCGCAAGCTGAAGGAGCCCACCCTAAAAAATATCCGCGCTGTGCTCGACCCAAATGCGACGGACGATCACGTTCTCTGTAAATATGAAAAGCGGGAATGGGGCTCAGATAAAACCTCACGTCGGGTGCTCATTGCAAAAACTCACCGCATTCTTCTGCTAGTTGGCGACGACTACAATGATTTTGCAGGCCTGGGAAAAACCGGTGCGGCAGAACGAGAACACCTGGCAGAACAATTTCAGGAATATTGGGGAACTCGCTGGATTGTGTTGAGCAACCCACTGTACGGAAACTGGGAACGAGCACTTTACGATTATAATTTCCGGCTCTCTCGACAGGAAAAAATCGACCGAAAGATGCAGCAACTTCAAGCGCAGTAAAAAGTCTATTCGGAGTCTATCGGAATAGCGCTACGTTAAGGATTATAGGGCTTGAACGGTTGGACTTGCGAAACATTGGATCGCATTCCACCACGTTCGCACGACATCCCGATCACCTCTTAATTGCACCGGTTTAGCCCGCTGGCCTACGGCAGAAAGGTCTTCGACCGTTTCAGCCCTACAATATACAAAACATGCTTAACTTCGGGTCTACAGCGCCTTGCGCCTTTTCTCTTCGAGATCGGGGCGAGGGCGGGGAACGAGTTTCAGCTCAACGGGTGCACCTTCGAGGCCGAAAGCTTTGCGCAACTGGCGAACAAGGTAACGCTTATAGGTATCGGTTGCCCGCAAAGTATTGTTCACAAACAGTTTAACATAAATAGGTTTGGTGCCTGACTGCGTGGCATAATAAACCTTGAGCGGGCGGCCTTTAACACTGGGAGGCGGACTTTTTGCCATCGCGTCGTGAATGACGCGGTTGAGTACGCCGGTTTTCATTTGCGTTTCCACCTGGCCGGCGACGTAGTCGATGATATCGATGCTGCGCTTGACGTTGTAGCCGGACTCGGCGGACGTAAAGATAAGCGGGGCAAAATTCAGGAATGGCATCTCTTTTCGCAAGGCCGGCTCGTATTTGGTCTGGGTGATGTCGGTGTCTTCAGTGAGGTCCCATTTGTTGACCATTAGAATACAGCCCTTTTTGGCCTCCATAATTTTGGAGGCCAGCTTTTTGTCCTGCAGTGTCGGGCCTTCAGACGCGTCCATGAGCAACACAACGACATCGGCGTTTTTGACGCTCTCTTCTGCGCGCATGTTGCTGTAGTGCTCGATGGCGCCGGATTTGCGATTGCGGCGGTTAACGCCGGCTGTATCGATGAGCTGATAGTGCCGGGCCTGCGGGCCGCTTCCAATGGTAAAAGGGATTTCGATGCTGTCGCGAGTGGTACCAGGAATGGCGGATACAATCACACGATCACCTTTGAGCAGGCGATTGATATAGGAGGATTTCCCGGAGTTAGGTCGGCCGACCACAGCAACACGCAACGGATCGCGGTCTTCCGGCCGATCCCCTTCCGGCAGTTCTGGAAGAATGGCCTCCATTAAAGGGTCAATGCCGCGGTTGTGCATGGCGGATACCGGAAAAACCGGGAACCCAAGCGCCTCGAACCCAGCCAAATCCTCATCACGAGCGGCGCTGTCAGCTTTGTTGGCGGCAATAAAAATGGGGCGGTCGGCGCGGTGGAGCAAGCGGGCGACCTCTTCATCCATCGGCAACGTTCCAGCGGTGATATCCGTCACAAAAATAATGGCGGCAGCATCTTCGATGGCAACTTCCACCTGTTCGTTGGTGCGGTTGACCAAAATATCACCGCTCGCGCGGGAATCAATAGAACCCAGCCCGCCGGTATCGATCAGCTCAAAATGCTCGTTGTTCCATGCGGTTTCACAGACAACACGGTCGCGCGTGACTCCTTCCATTTCGTGCACGATGGAAATTCGACGACCGACAATTCGGTTGAAGAGGGCGGATTTACCGACATTCGGACGACCGACGATAGCTATGGTTCTAGTTTTTTCTGAAGCGCTCATGTTGTTTTCCTTTTAAGGGCGGCACATTGAAGGGGAAACGACTTGCAAAAGCAACTCTCTTTGTTTAAATCAGTATTTGAACCGAATCTAAATAAGGAGATTGTCATGGCACAAGTCACATTCAAAGGCTCACCCGTTCAAACCATTGGAGAACTTCCAAGCATTGGAAACGCCGCACCGGACTTTACACTGGTAAAGCAGGATTTATCCGAAACCTCGCTGGCCGACTATATAGGCAAAAAGCTGGTTTTGAATATTTTCCCGAGCATCGATACCGGTGTCTGCGCGCTATCGGTGAAAGCCTTCAATGCAAAAGCCGCCGGGCTCGACAACACTGTGGTGCTCTGTGTCTCGGTGGATCTGCCATTCGCCCACGCCCGTTTCTGCGGCGCCGAAGGAATCGAAAATGTTGAAACCGCTTCGGCATTTCGCTCCAACTTCGGGGAAAACTTCGGCGTGACACTGACGGATAGCCCGCTGGCCGGACTGTTCGCCCGCGCAGTAGTCATCATTGATGAATCCGGAAAAGTGATCTACACCGAGCTCGTACCAGAAATCGCGCAGGAACCGAATTATGATGCTGCGCTCGACGCCCTAAAATAGGGGAGGGGTTCCCATGAAAAAATTTATTCTGGGTCTGTTGGGAATCGCCGCCACAGGAGCGGCGGTCGGCGGATCGCTTTATGATTTTTCCGCCGACACCATTACCGGCGAACCGCAAAACCTGTCCGAATATAAAGGACAAGTGATACTGATCGTTAACACGGCCAGCAAGTGCGGCTTCACCAAACAATATGCCGGATTGCAGGAACTGTACGAAAAAAATAAAGACCGCGGCTTGATCATTATCGGATTCCCCGCCAACAACTTTGGCGCACAAGAGCCGGGAACCAATCAGGAAATTCAACAGTTCTGCTCAACAACATTCCACGTAACATTTCCAATGTTTGGGAAAATCTCTGTAAAAGGCGAAAACATGCACCCACTATACGCTTGGCTAACCTCCCATCCAAACGGAGACAAGGTGTCGTGGAACTTCAACAAATTCCTGATCGGGCGCGACGGCGAACTGATCGAACATTTCGGAAGCCGCACCGCACCTGATGCAAAAGGATTAACAACCGCCATTGAAAAAGCACTGAACTCTCAATCTCAATAAAAGTCTAACGTCATCATGAAATTGATTCTGCCAATTTTGGCCATTGCACTGATTGCCGGAACAACTCCGGCAGAGGAGGACATTATGGAAAAAGCAACCTTCGCCGCCGGATGCTTCTGGGGCGTGGAGTCCACATTCCGGACGATTGACGGCATCGTAGACGCACGGGTCGGCTACGTCGGCGGAAAAACAAAAAACCCCACTTACCGCGAGGTCTGTTCCGGCCAAACGGGTCATGCCGAAGCACTGGAAATCACATTTGATCCCTCCGTCGTTTCCTACAAACAGCTCGTTGAGCTTTTCTGGCGGATGCACAACCCGACGCAGGTCAACCGGCAGGGACCCGATTTCGGTACACAATACCGCTCATCCATTTTCTACCACTCACCGGCGCAAAAGGAGACCGCGGAGAAATCTAAGGCGGCGTTGGCGTCCTTAGGTAAATGGAAAAAACCGATCGCCACCGAAATTGTGCCCGCCGCAGCCTTCTGGCGCGCCGAAGAATACCATCAGCGCTACTCCGAGAAAAACAACGGCCCCGTTTGCCATTTTTTTGAGTAAAAATAGATCTACACCGTCGTCAGAGCGGAATGGCACTTTAATTAAAACAATGACCAGAACTCAAGCTCTTCGGAGTACCGAAGAAGCTCGACCTACAAATAAACTTGTAGGGCGACGTTGGCGCTCCCTTCGGTCCCTCCCTGCAGAAAATGTGCCCATCTGACTTGTCCTCCGAAGCTTTAGCGATGGAGGATGCAATAGACGGTGGAGGATCGCCGACCTCGGCGACTGCTTTTCGGCACGGCTTCCTTCCTCGCCAAGACTACAACGCACAGGCAGGGGAGACGGACCGCGAGGCCGCTGTCCCTTCAAAACGCGCCAATAATTTCCAGGAAGCTTTCGTGATGGATATACGCTCCGCCATGCTATGGCTTCCAATGATTGGAAATTCCATATAGTGTCCGCGCTATGGCAAAATTTATTATTAACGGTGGAAATGCGATCGGTGGAAAATTTACACCGCGCGGTAACAAAAATGCGATACTGCCCATGCTGGCGGCGGTAACGCTGACCGATCAGCCGGTCAAACTCTGTAACGTCCCAAACATTCAGGATGTACGCGTGATGCTCGAGCTGCTCGAAACGCTCGGTGTATCCGTACAGAAAGAGGGCGGATGCGTCACCCTGTGCGCGGCCGGCCTGAAAACCACCGAACTCGATGAAGAGCTCTGCCGCCACGTGCGCGCCTCGATTCTGCTGGCCGGACCGCTAGCGGCAAAACACGGATCCGCTACCGTTCACGCGCCGGGAGGCGATGTGATTGGCCGGCGACGGC
>Ga0307990_1003159_pt1 | contig 12748 bp, 8 predicted proteins | sample EllFjometagen129_FD_203168 | JGI IMG/M metagenome (GOLD analysis project Ga0307990, IMG submission 203168) | Marine microbial communities from Ellis Fjord, Antarctic Ocean - #129 | ecosystem: Environmental > Aquatic > Marine > Unclassified | place: Southern Ocean | collected 2014-10-08
ACAGTTTCAAGCCTGTTAATTTCAGGTTCAATATTGGCAGAATCTGCCAAGCCTATGCCGTCATTTGCTGAGATGAAAATCAAAGAGGTCACCGTTTTTAAAGATGGTCACGCTTTTGTTCTGCATAGCGGCAAAATGCCGGTTAATCCAGATGGCAATGTTGTCATGGACTATCTACCCGCTCCGGTGCTGGGAACTTTCTGGCCATACTCCGCCGATAAAAATGCCGAGCTGAGGGCGGTTACTGCGGGCAAGAGTAAAATCACAGTTGAAAAGACTGCGCTGACAATCCGGGAGATGATTGAAGCAAACATCGGCACAAAGGTGCTTATCACCGAGCTTCCATCGGCCGCTCATGCCACCGAAGAGATGCAACCCTATGAAGCCACCATCTTAGAGATTCCCACCCGCTCAGGCGAGGAACTGGAGGCTCTGAATCCATCCTCTTCGGATAAGCAGCTCTCGGTAAAGGGGGCTATTGTTATGCTGAAAACCAGCGCTGGGGTCAAGAGTGTTGATTTCAATCGTATCCTGAACGTCACCTTCCCCGACAAAAGAAATACCCTAACGACCTCTGAGGAGTTCCGCAATCTGCTGACCCTGGATCTGAAGTGGAAGGGCAAACCACGTGCCGAGGCCGATGTAGGCATGATCTATCTTCAGAGGGGCCTGCGCTGGATTCCCAACTATAAAATTGATATAGCCGCCGATGGCAAAGCGCTGATCAAACTGCAGGCCACGCTTATTAATGAGCTAACCGACATCAATGATGTAACCGCCCATCTCGTGATCGGCGTTCCCTCATTTGCATTCAAGGACTCCGTTGATCCAATATCCCTCCGCAAGGATGTTGCCCGGCTGTCCTCTAATTTCCAGAACAACAGCCAGACCGCTTTTGGATTTTCAAATGCCATCATGTCACAAAGTGTTATGCCCTCGCGTCAAATGCGAAGCGGTAATAACCAGGGTGCAGGCACAATGGATCTTGGCCCATCGATTGATGGTGCTAAGAAAAGCGAAGATCTTTTCATGTTTACGGTCAAAAACATATCTCTTCAAAAAGGTGAACGGATCGTCATCCCCATCACCGAATATGAGCTGACCTACGAAGATATTTACGCACTTGATATTCCCTTCACCCCGCCGGGTGAGATCCTGAGGAATCTGGGAAGTTCACAACGTTCCAATCTCTCCCGCATGTATGCCAGCCCAAAGGTCAAACATAAGATCAGAGTTGCTAACAAAAGCAAACATCCATTCACCACCGCTCCGGCAATGATAACAAAAGATGGCCGTATTATTGCGCAGGGAATGATGACCTACACGTCGATTGGTGGCAATGCCGATATTGAACTTACCACAGCCGTCGATATAACGGTTAAGAAAACAGATAACGAGACACTGCGTACTCCAAAATCGGTCAACTGGAATGGCGATTGGTATAGCCGGATTGATCTTGAGGGTAAAATTACGCTTACGAATTACAAACAGAAACCGGTCACGGTTGAAATTACCCGATATGTTCTCGGCAATGTTGACAAGTCTGGACAGGATGGCGAACAAGCAATGTTAAACCCATTTGAAGATAGCTCATTCCTGCCTGAAGGCAACGCATCCTCATGGTGGCATAGCTACTCATGGCCCTGGTGGTGGTATCGTTTCAACGGGGTTGGAAGCATCACATGGACAACCACCATTGAACCAACCAAATCATCCGAACATACCTACAGCTGGCACTATTTCTGGAGATAGAGTTTGAAAAGGTTGAAGAGGTTCAAAAGGTTGAAGGGGTTGAAGTCGTTCAAAAGGTTGAAGTCGTTGAACCTACATTCGGCAGTTCAACTGCTCCGTAGCTATTAGCGCAAAATCCGGTTGGATTCGTCAAATCTGCGCAGGCATGGCGCTGTTTACATGTAGCCCAGTTGCGCCGCAACTGCGGATCGGGGTTGTCAGCACGAATGGGGCGGGGGTTCAAAGCGGACAGTGCTTTTACGCTCGGAGCCTCGCTCGCGGCGCGAGCGGGCTACATGTAGCCCAGTTGCGCCGCAACTGCGGATCGGGGTTGTCAGCACGAATGGGGCGGGGGTTCAAAGCGGACAGTGCTTTTACGCTCGGAGCCTCGCTCGCGGCGCGAGCGAGCTACATCCAGCAAATCCAACCGGATTTTGCGCTAATAGAGAATACCGCACTAAATAATGAATGACACTATTTTCACTTAAATGCGTTCCATGAAATTCGATGCAAAGCCTTAATTACTCTGGAGCGGCTACAACCTTTGACTTTATCTCACATGCAGCGCACAAATCCCCCCACTCACCGCTCTTCATCTGATTTGCTCCGCGCTTCCGACGCAGTTTGCTGAATTTTCCACTGTGTTCATTAAACATCTTTTCAATAAATTCCTTGCTGCCAATGATCACGCCATCCGAAAAATAACGCACGCGACAATGTACTAACTCAGGTAACGGAAGTCTACCCCCCTCATAAGGAGTCGCTGCGCTCTGTGAGTTGTAGAATGTTGAATGTTGAATGTTGAATGTAAAATTTGACGCGCGACACACAAGCCAAGGGCGCAACAATAAAAAAACGGTCGTGAGTCACACGCGTTGATGCTTTGACAATCCCGCCGGTTTTTGAAAGAATCATTGCAACATCAAACACACAAGGACATATCATGAAAAAGAGCATTTAATTGCACTGGCCACCTGCCACATCTCGCTGGCCGATGAGGCAAAATCTCTCTTCGACGGAAAAACACTTAAGGGGTGGAAGATTGTCACCTGTGAAGCCGAGGTGGTTGATGGCGCTATCCTGCTCAAAGGCGGCAACGGCTACCTGCAGGCCGAGGTTCCCAATGGGGGACAGTTCCTCTTTAAGAATATTACGATTACAGAGTTCTAAAGTGCGAGAGTGCTAAAGTGCTAAAGTTTCTGTTGGTCATTGCTGCGCTTCGGCTTTACCACAGAGGCATCCGGCTTCGCCGTGACAAGCAAGGAAAGCAAATTGATTGCACTGTTTTTTTTCACTAATTACGGCATTCTAGGATTGTCCACCTCATATGCAAGCGGTGGACATACTTTGTTCAGTCCATAGCTCGTCTATGAGGTGGATGAAGGCAATCAACACTGTGAGAAAGAACGGCTGTTTTTCAGAAAAAGAAAGAGGGTCACGCATGCGCGTGACCCTCTCCTGTCAACTGCTCCTGCAGACGCTTATTTGAGTAAGATAAGCGTACCGGCCCCTGGGGGATCGATGCCCACGTACAGAACGCCCGTACCCAAGAAGACGGTATCCGTGTTAGCCGCGGCACTTGATGTCGAGCCCCATGTCCCGATGCTCTTGGTATCTCCATCGATCACAAGCGAGCCGACCTTCTCCTTGACCCCGTCGTTCAGTTGGACCTTCTCGCCGGCATCAATCAACAGGCTCGCCGTATCCGACAAGCAAGTGCTGGCGGCCAGCACGAGCTTCCCGTCATCCACTCTCGTCTCACCGCTGAAGGTGTTTTCACCGGAAAGAATCCAGGTGCCGCCATTTTGCTTGTAAAGGTAAAGGACATCATCACCAATGGCATCGGGGATATCGCCGGCAAAAGTATTATCACCGGTGTTGCCGCCCCCCAGCATGAAACGTTTGGTGCCCGTACCGGTGATCAACAAGTCGGTGTTGATGGTGAGGGTGTTGGCTGTGGCAGCGTTATTAAGGATCGATGGCTGCCTACCTAGATTGGTACCAGCACTTCCGCTCGTGATGAGCTCGAACTGGCGGTTGTTCAACACCAAGGGCACGATTGCTCCGGACATGTATTCAAACTTCCCGCCATTATTACCCTGGCTATCCAACCCTATCTTATTGGCGCTGTCAACCAGACTTCTCATCCCAAGTGTCACATAGTCACCCGAATGGACCTGAATCGGCCCCGTGAAGGTGTTCCCGGTGTTCAGGAACTCGGCATCATAGCCGGCGGAGTTGCCCTGTACGTACAAGGTGCCGCTGCCCGCCAAAACGCCGTTGACCTGGGTGCGCTCCCCGTATGCACCAGTAATTTTTCCCACCACCCCGCTGTTGATCATCATCCCTTGAGGCAGGGTGACTTGTCCGTTGGCATTGTTCAACTCGGCGTTTCCGGTGAAGGTCAGCACGTTGTCAGGATCACCGAGGTTGGACTGTTCGTTGGCGTTGCTGGCAAGCTTGATTTTCCCGGCTGAAAGCTCAATCCCACCGCTGAAGCTGCTGTTACCTGTAAGATAGAGCACTCCGGAACCGCTCTTTACCAACGCCAGCGATGCCGCGTCGCCGTCATTAATCGCGCCGCCAAAGGTCGTGTCGCTCGACTGATCCACCGTCACAGTGATGGCGGTTGTGGCATGACCGTTCTCTAGAACGGAGCCAGAAGGGCCGCTCAAAGCGCTAACGGTTGCGTCGAAACCGTTGAGCTGGACGGTGCCCGATTGGAGATCAAGCGAGTAGGTCGAGGTGAGTGCGCTCGGCAGGGTCAATGTACCGCCACCGCCACCGAGGCGGTAACTGGTACCGGACGGCGTGAATGTGCCGGTGTAGTTGACCGTACCCACGGGACCGAAGTATGCGCTGCTGAGAGCTGGCGTGTTGAAGTCGAAGTCCGTGGAGGCATAGTTGTCCGGCGAAATGACGCCCGTTGAAGCGGTCATGATGCGGTTCGCCAAAGCGGACGGAATGTTGCCGGCACCGAAGGACGAATCGAACTGCACCAGGCCGGAAGGCCCGACTGCGACGTTGCGCGCCGTGCCGTTGATGGCGCTGGGCGAACTGAAGCGGGTGACACCGGCCATGATATTCAATCCACCGGTTGCCCCGCTGTTGTTGCCCGAAAGAACCAGCGTTCCTCCGCCCGCCTTGGTCATCGTCCAAGCCGTGTCCTCAGAGAGCGACGTTGCGATCGTCGCGTCCAAACCCGCGGCGACGTACACGGGGGTGTCCTTGGTCATGCGCAGTGCCGTACCGCCGGAGAGCGTGACGTTTCCTTCCTGGAACCACAGGCCGCCGATGTCCTGCGTCCCGTCCACGGTGTTGGTATACGTTCCCGTGGCATCCGTACCGGCAGCGAAGACGGCATCCAAGCCGGCAGTCCAGGCAGTTGTTGTATTGGTTCCGTCGGCCACGTCGTTCCAGTTCAGGTTCGATGCGTTCCAGGTCCCGGTCGGGGTGGCACCCCCAGCGCCTGATGCACTCCCGTTGATATCCCAGTAGGCGCGCGTATCGTAACCGATCACGTCATCGTAAGTCGCACCAAAACGGATTTCGTCATAGACATGGGTACCGCCGGAGTTGCGCTGGCCGCAACTGAGTACGTCCAGGGCCGTTTGGTCGAAACCAGTATATGTCTTCGATTTGCCAGTACCCAGTGTTGCAAGGTCTGTGGTCGACGGCATGTAAAGGGTGACCTTTTCGTCATCTCCCGCGGTCGCGCCCCACTCGATTTTTCCCACAATAAAATATGGCGTTGAATAGCTTACCGTAAAAGCGGAGCCTGCTTTGTTTAGTCCGTCATAAAAGGCGGGCATCACACCTGTACCTTTAACGTACAAACCGACTCCGTACCCTCCCGTCATTCTCACACCATTATAGTTTGGCTCGATTCTATCCGTGCCTAAGGCGAAGCCGGCGTGCTCGTTGGAGCCGTTTCCGTTTGTTTTCATGAACACGATGCTGAACCAGAGTGTCGCCCCGTCGGCGAGCAGCCCGGCATCGGACAAGGCGGAGGACGTGGTGATATAGGCAACAATGCTGCTATCATTAGGAATATTGATCTGACCGGCGGTCGTTATCATTTCATTCTGAGTCAAGGAGCCGGGTATCACGACCTTGATCTTGGTGCTATCAGTATCATTCCAAATATTTGTGATCCCGACTCCACCGGCCTGGCCTTTGAGATTGCCGGCGGCCTGCGCAAACGGTTCGTAAATTACGGGGGCTGCCTGCGCCGAACTGGCGACCAGGCCCAACACCATTGCACTGAGTGCAATCTTACATACTTTTGTATTGATTTTCTTCATTGCTTTAACTCCTAATTAAGTTAAAAAAACATTAGAAAACTAACAGACACACATCTGTTAGGTGGTGATAGGGATAATCGTGTCAAAAACCAGACCTGTGGTTAATTACTCTATCACCTGATTTTATACATTACTCCTTTCTTCTTCAAAACGCAAGGGCGAAAAGACAAAAAGTCCATGAAAAAGATGAGGGGGGTATAAAGAGATAGTCATAAGAGACGATATATCAATGCTTGAATATCACGCTGAAACCTGTTTGGTCATGAGCAAAAGCCCCTTTTCAAGTAATCTTAACGTAGCAAAACCAGACCTTTGCCCGTTTAAACAGGGTATAATGGCATTCACACAACATAACACTGAGGCACAGAGAGTTCTGATGTAAAAATCCATCCTCGGCTTGACGGCAGGGATGGCTTTGGTAATATGTTGTTTTGGGTGTTGACACCTCACATGAAGGGAATGGAATGAAAGCTGAATACACATACTGGAGAGAACCGGATGGGATGTATCTCGCATATTTAAATGAGTATCCTGACCACTGGACACAAGGCGCCAACCTCAAGGAACTCAAAATTAACTTAACGGACCTTCATGAATTATTCAGCAAAGACGATATTCCCGGTATCAAGAAAGTTGCATAAACACATATCACCGAATCCAGTTTTCTATGACAAGGTCATCGATCTTTTCAAGGTGTTTAATATTCCCGGTTATCAGCTTTTTGCAGAGAGTTAGCGATGTCGCGGCAATCAGAAGATCCGCATCAGCCAAGGGTGTGCTTTTCAAGGTCAGCTGAGCTTTTATCTCACCAAATTTCTGCATTATCTGAATATCGGTATTAATGACATCCACCGAGAGAATAAACTCTGCAACCAGCCTCCTGTTTTTATCCGAGCTAGTCGACTTCTCCGCCCCATAATACAACTCACCGACTGTGAGAAATGAAATTGCGACACAAAACATAGCAAACTCCCAAATTTAGTGAGTTCTGTTATCATTAAGGAAGATCGCACGCTGTTCAAATACCACGGGCCGTGAGATGATACCACCCTCAGCCCATCCATCTTTCATACTCATGGCGCCTCGCTCCACTCTTCGGATCCGACGCCGAGAGGGGCTGTGTCTGCGTCTCCATAGAGCGATGCTGGACCGATTGCTCTGACAACTTTCTCGGGCTCACAGATCGCGGCCCCGAACTGGGCTTTCGTCTTCCGGACCGGACCGGTAACGAGTTCGGGAATGTTATAGGTCATTGTGAATGATTCGTAGAACGACGGATCACGCTGTGGCAGTACAAATGGTTTGTGGAACCGTCCATTATCATCAACATAGGATAAGTAGATCCTGGTCAACAACCCGTTGCCACGTTTGCTTGAAAAAGCTATCCATCGGCTGTTGCTGGACCAGGAGTGCCAGGAATCGCACAAGTCGCTATTGATCTGCAGGCGGCGATACTTTTTGGCCTGGAGATCCATGACATATAGATCGCTAGTACGCTGATAAATCGGGAAACCTCCGTATTCGTAGATACAGAAGAGAAGCCAACGCCCATCGGGCGACTCTCGTGGTTCTCCGGTGCTGAACCCGATGCCATCACCAGAAATAAGCGTTTCCGGTTCACCCCAGGTGTTTGCTTCCTGATCGTAGGCAACACGCATGAGGTCATACCGCACCTCTTCGTACTTCATGACCGGGACCTGACGTACCCGACAGAAATAGAGATGCTTGCCATCCGAAGACCAGGAGGGCCAGGTCTCGCGCATATCGGTGCGAGCAATGGAGGCAGGCACCTCGACTCTGTTCTCGTCGACGAAGTAGATTGCCAAGTCGGAGTCAGCGTCCCATACATCACGCACGTCCTTCGCCGTGTGCTCAAACGGTGCCGGTTTGTTGCGTGAGAAAGCAATCATTTTGCCGCTCGGATGCCAGGAATGATAGGCAGCCGGCGAAATGCCCTTGGCTGTTCGCGTGTCCACATGCCGTATCTCATCGTCCTTAACGACCATCATCGGCAAGCCAAAGCGCTTGCTCCTGATCTGCAAGCTCATTGTATCAGGGCTGTTCTGTTTGAATGTATGACAGTTCACACAGCCCTTATCGAAGGTGCGATTGTCCACAATCTGTTTTTCACTGAAGTCTTCGATGCACCGTTGATGAATTCCTATCTGTCGCCAGTTGTGCTGGATCGGAGGGATAAGGCGGTAGACAATATGGCTGTCAATGTCCTCTTTCGCCACAGTGTTTGTTATCGCGTTGTATCGGCGCCAAGCCCCATCCGCATTCTTAGCATAGATGACAAAACTCACCGATTGTCCCTTGTTGGCGGAAAGCAGAGCGCGCCATTTCTTTGCCGGGATGCTGACAGCGGGACCCGAGGACTGGATCTCAATTGGTTCGCCAATGGTTGAAAAAATCTGAATGTGATACGCAGTAGCCTCTTCGCGAATCGTAAAGTTTAAAGGGGCAATATTGGAAGGAATCACGCAATCGCGGTATGAGGGGAAGATTTCTGGCTGCTGGGGAACGACGCTGTAGTTATCTATCTTCTCTGGCCTGAAGACAATCATGCAGATGGCGGCAATGACGACTGTAAGAGTCAGTGCAATGCCTAGGCGAATTATCCGTTTTTTTATAGCTGTTTTCATATCTAATGTAAGGTGCATGCGCGTCCCGATCGACTAAAAATCTCGAAGAACCAGTAAGTATCACCATAATCCTCGCTCAGCGCAATGCGTGCCGCCTCTGTATCCATCCGATGTTGAGCGTAGATGTTCCTAAACTCCCAGAAGCGGCGGATGGTATCGGGGTTGATGTAACGTTTGCCTATCATTGTCGTCATCTTGCCGGTTTTGCTTGAGTATGAGAGCACGGCCTCTTCGTAGTGTTTAGGAATTTTGGTGTAGCCTAAGTTGTCAAGGAGGCGCATATTCTCCAGGATCTTATCGGGACGTCGAGAGAGAAGATATGTTGCCATAAGATACTCAAAGGCCATCCTGTTCCGCGGGTTGGTTGTCAGGCAGAACTGAAGTAGTTCCTCTTGTGTCAATGTGTCGACGTAGTCCTGCTTGAACATCGATGCGCGAAGATGCTGAATCTCCCTGTCACGCTCCAGAAGCGGGTCGTTGCGGAGCTTGAGTTCACAGTCTCTGACCCATCTGCGCTGGAATGGCATGTTCTTCAATCTCTCGAGGTACACTGTTGCTACGTTGGGACGGCCTTGGACAATATTGATGAAGACCATTCTTTTCATAAGGAGCGGGACCTCACCCACAACGGTCATCGCCTCCTGTGTCCATCGTTCAGCCCTGTTCATAAAGCCAAGATCAAAATAAGTTGCGCTACGTTTCTCAGATGTCCGAGGCAGAGAATCGAACTGCTTACCATCCATAAGGAGGCTGGCCGCGCCTTCGTATTGAGGATAACTGAACATTTCGTCGAGTAGTCGCCCCGTTTTGAACAGTGCTCGATTCTCCATATAGCTTATCGTTGCGTCCCCTGTGCGCAGTCTAAGGATGTGGTCCAGAGCTTCATCCCACTGTTCTTCATCAAGTAGTCTCTCTGCGATGGTCCAGCTACAATGCCTTGTCTGCAATATCGGCGGTATCGCCAATGCACCCAAAGTCAAGATTATCAGTGTGCCACGTATGGTCCAATGTTCGAGTATTCCCTTTGCTAGTCCCTCGCGAAGGCGCGTTGCCCATATCGTCTTGCCAGCCTCAGTAGCCAGTATCGCGACCGGAAAGAATGCCCACATAACCAGATACATCCCGACGGTGAGCGGGTTGACCGTCTTCACCGTTGCCTCTAGGGGTGCATTTCTGAAATAGAGCGTGAGCAGATCAGGCTCGTAAAGCAGAAAGCGCATTTCCCAAGGGACCGTCGCTCCCAATGCCAGCATTACACACGCGAGCAGGCGTCGTCGCTTAGTAACCTCATGCACGGCGCAGACAATGACAAAGAGAAGGAATGCGCCGGAAACCGCGTAGTAGAGGAGCCAGGTGCCGGCGAGAAAGACGAGTAGTCTCGCGCCTGAGTGGTTTGTCGGCATGCAGACGTACAATAGCGATGCGTAGAGGGCTGTCGTCAATGCCAGGAGCGGTACAAGAGTCATGCGGCTGCTTACGAGCACGATCCCGAGTATTGCGGGAATCAAGGGCGTAAATAGAGGAGAGAATTGGGTGTAGCAAGCGATAAGGCGACGCGCGCCGTAGTACATCGCCAGGAATACTCCGGTTAGAATGGCTGCTCCAACCCATGAGAAGCTGTAGAGCTGGAGCAAGAGTGAATGAAAATACTCGACGGGGCCGCCAGCATGCCCGAGAAATGTATCGAAAAAGCCGGAACCCCACATGAACGGGCGTCGTCGATCGTGGTGCATCTGAGGGATATCCATGACCCACCACAGATAGAGATATAGCACACCTATAGCCAGAAGTGTCAAAGGCAGCATCTGGCGATAATTACAGCACATCTTTCGAGCTGTTTTCGATGAAGAACCGCGACATTTTCGCAACTGCAGCTGATTCTGGTCCTTGTTCTCTAACATGAGTCATTGTGTCCGATTGCGGCGATAAAGTCAAGTCTCGCCTCTAACTGTGTTGGGCGGTGAGCAAAAGTGGAATTCTCGGGCGAGCAAAAGTGGAAGGTCCGTTTCATATGCACACTCGGGCATGAGATGGGCACCAACTTGTATCGTTCGCACTTCGAATTTGCGCCTCTCCGCACATATAACGGATTCTTCGGCAAACTTGGATTCATATCAGAACTCGTATCGTGCCAGTACCCGCGGTACGACTGGATTCTTCGGGTCCGGTTGGGTCTCCAGAACGTAGAACCCCCTCTCAAGAGACCTCACCGCTAGTCAGACGGTTCTTCTGAGTGTCTGGGCGATCTTCCATTTCCGGCCCATGAAATCGATTCTGCACCCGCTTTCGACGCGTCTTGAAACATGCTGAGCGAGAAACAGCTTAAGTACGTGTTTGTCGGGTACACTTCTCATGCGGTTCCTGCCTGCTGCAATTATCACCCGAACTCGTTCGTCCGGTACCATGCCGGTTTCCTCATTCTCGTGCTTCGCGTTCCAGAAATCACAATGAGCCGTAGTCACGGCATTTGCCCGCGCTGCGTTGTCGACACCTTCTGCACGGAGAGTGACGACAAGCCTGTGCTGGAAAGTGCGCATGGCGCGTTCGATATTTCCCTTCGCTTGAGGCGTGGGTGCGATCAGGTGGTTGATTCCGAAGGCACGACTCATGCGACCGAATTGCGTCGTGATATCCTCCCCTTCGTGCCCGAACATTGTGAAGCCGTCCGTGTAAAGCGCTTCGGGAATTCCATATCTCAGAAACGATTCTTCGAGCATGGCAAAATGTTCGGGGATCGTCTCTCGTTCGCAGACGCGGCTGGCCATAACCTTCCGCGTCGCGTCGTCGAGCGAGAGAATGATGTGTTGAGAGTCCTCCTTAGCGCCCCAGATATGACGTGGCGTCGAATCGTGCTGGTAAAGTTCGCCGTACGCTGCACGTTCCCATCGCCGCAACCGGCTCGGCACCGGTGTCTTCTCGATCGGGAACACGCTGCGCATAAGCGGCATAATGTTTCTCTCGCACCATTTCCGCACGTTGGAACGATCCCGTTTGAACGCGAATTTACGTTCGAGTTCGTCAGCGTACAATGCAAAGTTCGGACCGTCGTCCTTGGATGCCTCGATCATGATCTTCAGGTGTTCGACGCATTCAGGAGACCATCCCTGCATATGATCCCCTCCGGAAACTCCAAGAAAGTCAGCAGACTTCTTCGATGCCAGCCACTTCGTGCGGAGATTGTAGACCTGGGACTTCCCTATGCCGAGCATCTCTTGAGCTTCTGCTAGTGACACTTCACCGTCGTTGAAACGACGTATGATACGTTCAGTCGCCTCTGTCCCGAGGCGGGTCTTAAGCTGTGGTTTTTTCATAATGCGATATTATCGCATCAAAATGATTTTAGAACCTTACTTTCAAAGACAGGGAGGCGATTGCTTTGATTTACAACAGAAACCTGTTAAAGCCCAGGCGTGAAAAACTTTCTCAAAGGGCTATGGCCAGGAAGGCAGGGTTGCCCCGCAGCACCTTTCTCAGGGAGATCAGGCGAGGCCTGGTGAAGCAACCTATGCTACGCAACGACAAGGAGGTCTTTGAATATTCGGAGCATATTGCTCAGGACATGATCAACAAAGGGATGATGAATAAAGGATGTGTAATGCGCCTTACGTAAGCGTCTTATCTTTGACCTATTGACTGTCTGAACAAGTTGCGTTAGACGGTCAAAGCTACTGGTTGCCGCGCTGCCAGCCACTTGGCCGGTGTCAGTTCGCGAGCCTGATGGTTAGTGATATGTGGCAGGCGGCTGAGTACATCCTTCAGGTATTCCTCGGGATTAATCCCGAGCACCTTGCAGTTTTGCAGAACCGTCATGATAATAGCGTTTTGTACACCGGCATCTTTGGACCCGAAGAACAGCCAGTTTTTCTTGCCAAGTGCGGGAACACGGATTATGTTTTCCACAAGATTGTTATCAATCTCCACTTCACCATTTTCAACAAAAACATTAAGCTCTTTCCATAGCTTCAGTGTATAACTGATTGCTTTGGTGGTCAGACTCTTTGGAAGGTGTTTGCCACGATCCTGTTCCAGACGTTCTTTAATCCTATCGAGAATTGGCTGACTTTTTTC
>Ga0307990_1003160_pt1 | contig 12747 bp, 10 predicted proteins | sample EllFjometagen129_FD_203168 | JGI IMG/M metagenome (GOLD analysis project Ga0307990, IMG submission 203168) | Marine microbial communities from Ellis Fjord, Antarctic Ocean - #129 | ecosystem: Environmental > Aquatic > Marine > Unclassified | place: Southern Ocean | collected 2014-10-08
TAAACAAACCATTATAAATGAAGTTTTGTAAACAATCATTATTATTAATTTTTATAATCCTTGCTCAATTTACTTTTGCAGGAAATCAACAAAACATTGACTCTGCAAATGCTGCATATTCCAAAAATAATTTTGATAGGGCTATAAAGCTATATAAAGACATTGATGACAAAGGTTACGAAGCAATGGAGCTATATTATAATCTTGGCAATTCCTACTTTAAAACCAATAATATTCCTGCAGCAATTCTTTATTGGGAAAAAGCATTGAAATTAAAACCTAATGACGATGATATAAAATTTAATCTGAAAGTTGCAAATAGCCGGATTAGCGATAAGATTGACCCCCTTCCTGAAATTTTTATAAAAAGGTGGTGGCGAAATGCGTGTAATATTTTTTCTTCAAACAGTTGGGCAACGATTACTTTGATTTCATTCTTTGTATTCCTGATTTTTCTGACTGTATTCCGTTTGTCAAGAAGTCTTGGACTAAGAAAAACTTCCTTTTATCTAAGCATTATATTTTTATTTATTTCCTTGCTTACCGCAAGCTTTGCCTATCAACAATACAAAAATTTAATAAGCCATAACGAAGCAATAGTCTTCACTCCTACCGTAACTATTAAAAGTTCTCCCGATGAAAACAGCACCGACCTTTTTGTTATCCACGAAGGTCTGAAACTGCAATTGCTTGATAATATCAGCGATTGGTATAAAATCAAAATCCCTAACGGCAGTATTGGCTGGCTTAATAAAAATGATTTTGAAATAATTTAAACTCCAAGTACTCCAAACTCTAGGCACTTTAGGCACTCTAAGTACTCTAGGCACTCCAAGTACTCTAGGCACTCACTTTAATAAATTCGCCAAATAAACCCCAACATTCCCCTTATCATCTTTCACAACGAGTTTGAATTTGTTTTTCCCTTTTAAAAGAATGCTGTCAAATTTATAGGTAAGAGTGTTTGTTTTAGCATCGTAATCCATCAAAATCCATTTGTTGTTGATTGTTCCACGATAGGATTTGATGCCCGAGAAATTATCGGAAATCCGGATTTTAATAGTCTTTTGTGAACTTATGTTTTTATTGTTAAAAATGTTAAGAGCTTTGATTTTAGGTGCAATTGTGTCAACAACAACCACGTAAACTCCGAACTCACGAGTTTTTGAAACTACATAACCATTTTCCCATTTCCCGCCAGCCGAAACCAATCTGCCTGCTTTGTTTGTTTTTGCTAACAATGCTTTGTTTCTCAGTCTTGCCGGAAGCGTGGAATTTGGTTTAATTGCCAAAGAACAATATTTGTGCAAAGGCGTGAATTTATTATGGATGTAATGGGTTTTCGAAAAAGAGTTTTTCCTTGCTGCTCCTGTTTTATATTCAAAAGTCATTGATTCATACAAAGCATTTTTTGGAATATCAAGAATCATATCTTTTGTTTCGAAATGATTTTTTGTTTTATAAGAAAATGAGTTCTTTGATTTTGGAATAGCAGCTATAGGTTTGGCTGCGTGGGGCTTTTCACTTTTTACCACAAAAGACAATTTTGATGTATTTCCTGCAAAATCTTTAACAACATAAGTTACATTATGAAATTTTTTATCATAGAAATCAAAGACTCCATGCTCAATAACATTTTTATAAATGCTCAGTTTATTGTTTGGAGCAACATAAGTTCTTTGTATTCTTTTTCTTGTTTTAATATATTCGGAATAATCAATCAAGCTGTTTAAGTAGCGGCTTTCAAAGAAACTGAATTTTTCCACATCTTGCGAATAAATCAGCTTATTGTCAACATAGAGATTAATTTCATAAACACCATTTTTGTTAGCTGTATAATTTTGCTGGTCATAGGTCTGAATGCCGAAATAAATCTTCCCAGACAAAGTTAAAGTGTCTTTAATTTTTAATTTAGGTGATTGATATAAAACTTTATATTCTAAAGCTTTGTTACGATTATTTATTTCACTAAAATCATCGAAAGGGAATATTTTATAACTTCTAATAAAAGGGCGAATATTGTCTTTAACTTTTATTCCGAAGAAAAGGGGATTGATAGGAATTTCGGTTTTTTCATCTCTTATTTCAAAATGCAAATGCGGTCCGCCGGAGCTTCCTGAATTTCCTGAAAGGGCAACAATTTGTCCTTTTTTAATTCTAAGTTTTGATGAATCGGGATAAATGTCCATAGCAAAAGACTCCCTGCGATAATGCTCCTTTTTCACGTAGTTTGCAATTTGACCTGAGAAACAAAACAAATGAGCATAAACCGAAACATAACCGTTGGGATGTGTTATGTATAAAGCTTTTCCAAAACCATAAGGAGAAACTTTTATTCTTGAAACATAGCCATCGGCAGCAGCATAAACCTTCTCCCCTCTCCTTCCATTTGTTTTTATATCTATGCCCGAATGAAAATGATTGCTACGTAATTCGCCGAATGTTCCTGATAATAATATTGGAAAATCAACAGGAGCTCTGAAATAATTTTGCGGATACTTTTGACTATAAGATATTGAAACATTGAAAATTAAAACTAAGAATATAAGAATTTTGAAAACAATCTTCATTTTGTAATGCTTTAGAAAAATTAATTGCAAAATTATCAAAATTGAGATATTTCTGGAATTTATTTGAGAAATTTTAGGGAAGGTAAATTTCCTGCGGACATGGATTGCAAATCCGCGCCAGCGTGGAAATATCTATGATTGAAAGTTTTTTTTTGGAACGTGATACAATCAGGCAGCAGCGGGGTTTAAAATATTAAAATATATATTGGATGTCACAATTTGTGATTTCCAAATTATTCAATAGAATGATATTTGTGTATCCAAACTCACTACTGGCACCGCTATCGTACGAATCCTTTCGTGTGATTTAAAGTATTTTTTGGAACGTGATACAATCGCACACCAGCGGGGACATACGGCAATTGTTTATAATGCGTTGTTGGCATTAGTTATTTTTTCTCTCAAGTATAATGTCATTTACTGAGTGAATTTCACATTTTGCGTTCATAAATATGCTGCTTCCGATTAAGAAATCTCCTTGTCCTGTTACTTTTAAAAGATATGCCCCCATACCCATTTTAGTTCTATTTTTCCTTGAGTAGGAAATCAACAAGTAATTATCTGAAATTTCACCTTGAAATATATATTCAGATATACTATTATCTGATTCATCATCAAAAACATTTTTTACAGAAATAGATCCTTTTACTACATGCCCTGTTTGTTTGATATCGATGGAGTGTTCATAATGTTTCGGAAAATTCTCTTTTTTTCCGACTGATTCTATTCCAAACCAATCACCATTTAGATCAATTCCACGATATATAATAGATTGATACCAAGGAATAACTATTTTAATAAATGTTTTTACAACTAACCAAATCAATGCAGTTGTCAAAATTCCTGACACCACTCCAACTATTACTGATTTATAAATATCCATATATTCGGTTTATTAATTAATGCTAACGCCGAAACAAAAAAACGTTTCAATGTTTTTTGTAAAGTATTAAAAGCCGTTTTAATGGCTAAAAATTTAATATGTCAAAAATAATAATAAATAAATTCTCTTTCGGTTTATACAATCGTAATATTCACGCAAATATAACAAATTATTTATTAAAGGCAAATAGTTTTATAATATTTCTTTTGAAAACAATGTTTTTGTTATAGGCTGGCAGATTTATCTGTTTATTATTATTTTATTATTATAAATTTCTCCATCAGAGCTTAAGACAAGAATATATATTCCATTTGGAATTGTTTGAACATCAATTTTATTCGTAGTAAATCTTTCAGAGATGATATGTTTGCCCATTAAATCAATAATCTTGATATTTTCAATTTCAATATTCCCTTTATCAATAATAAAATAATTTGTAGCTGGATTTGGATAAATCTTAATATCATATTTTTTGCTATTAAATTCTGATATTGACAGCTTAATATCATCAATAGCCCATCTCCATATACCATTTCCGTATATACCTACATATAATGTATCATTAAGAATTTCAAGTGAACTTGTATTTAAATTTTTAAGACCATCATTACACGCATACCAATTCTGTCCATAATTTTTTGTACCAAAAACGCCATCTTCAGTAGAAACAAACAATTGTTGACCACGATATGCAAAATCACGAATATAACCATCCGTTGACAATCCGTTACTTGCAAGTGACCAGTAACTACCATTATCAAAACTTACATACATGCCACTTGCTGAGATATATGAAAATAAAGCGCTATCACAATATGCCATACCTTCGATTCCTCTATTTGTTGGAAGTCCATTATTTGCCAATACCCAAGATGAGCTATTATTAAGTTTTAGAAGTTCACCGTTTCCACAAGAAAAGGCAAATGGTATAGAATTGTAAACTAAAAAGCCAAAAAAATAATTACAAAATTGAGATGGTAAACTTATATCTGTCCAACTTAATCCTAAGTTATTTGTATAATACATTATTTCATCTTCATAAGCATACAACTTACTATTATCACAATAAATACCATAAGGATCATCTCGTGAAAAAGGGACTGGATTAATTAAATTTTGCCAGGAAGTACCATTATTTGGGCTGTAAATAACGAATAAATGATTCATTGATGCTTTAACAGAAAGAAAAACTGTATCGTTCATTGATTCTATTGATGCGAAAAATTCATAGTTAACATTTGGAGAAATATCTGTCCAACTTCCACTTGCACTCAGTTTATATACTTTCTCCCAACTATTTGATATTATTTGATTATTTGCAGCAGTAATAGACCTTATATATGAACTAATCATACCTGAATTATTATCTGACCATACGTTACTTTGAAATTGAAAAACACCCTTTGTTTTGGTGCCACATAAAATTGAATTACCATACTTAAATACGAAGTTAACAGAAAAGTCAGTTAACCCTGAATTCATTGTATTCCAATTTGCACCATTATCCAATGAGTAAAAAATTCCATTGCTTGATGTGCTTAAATACATCTCATTGTTTTCTTTTTGAAAAGAAGTGATATTTGAAGGAGTTGAATAAATCAGAAACCAATTATTACCGTTATTAGAGCTATAATACAAATTCCCATTTATTGATGTGTAAATAGTATCCTGTATTTCTTTAATAAAAGTTACATTCCCTATTGATAATCCAGTATTTTTTTCATCCCAATTAATAAGATTAGAATCACTTCGATAAATACCTCTATCTGTACCTGAAAAAATGTAATCATTTGTTACTTCGATTGCTGTAACATTTGTTTCATAATGTGTTCCGTAAGGAGTCCAAACGGTATCCTTTGGTAAACCATTATTGTAAGATGTATAGCCAGAGCCATCATAATTCAATTTAAAAAAACCAAAAGTTTCACTTCCTCCAAAAATACAGCTATCTGTATGATTTAATGCTTTTGTTTTAGTTGTACTTATAATTATCGGAGCTACATCAGGGTTTTTCAAATCAAAAAGTAATAGCCCCTTATCTCTGCTTACCCCTCCCGAGAAATAATGAGCATCTGCAAATAAGCTATCCCCTTTTATTGTAAAGGTATTGAAATAAAAATCTGAATGAAGCTTCCATGAGTTCTCAAGGGGTGATTTAGAAAAAAATCCACTTAAATATGTTGATGCAAAATAACTTGAATCATACTCAAAAGCTACCATTACATTAGAACTTCCATAAGGGCCATCTGTCTGCGTCCATTGAGAATATGAATTATTAATCCCGATTCCCAATACAACCATTATTAATAAAATGTTTTTCATTTCGATTTAGTTTTTTCCGCTTGCCTAAAACAGTTGTATAAACACTATTCCCCTTATTTCTATCATATTTTCATATATCTAAAATACTAATAATTAAATTCTCTTTAAGTTTATACAATCGTAATATTCACGCAAATATAAATAATTATTTATTAAAGAAAAATAGTTTTATAATATTTCTTTATTAACAATATTTTTTGTATTATTGTAAATCATCTAAAAATAATAATTATGAAATCAATTATCAATCTTCTGTTTTTTGTTTTCCTTAGTTCTTCTTTGTTTGCTCAACAAGGTTTGTCAGGGAATTATTTAATTAGTAATCAAGCAAACGCTAACTGTGATTTTACATCTTTTACTTCTGCCATTGATTCTTTAGTTCAGGTTGGAGTGGCAGGGCAAGTTACTTTTAAAATTGATTCCGGCACTTATACAGAGCAAATTGTCATTCCATACATAAATAATACAAGTGCAACTAATACTATAACATTTGAATCTTTATCTGGCGATAGCACTGATGTAGTGTTAAAGTATAATATTCAAACTAACAATGCTTTCGTATTGAAATTTGATAGTACAAAATATATTACTTTTCAAAATCTCACACTTGAGGCAGTTGGAACTGGTGTTAATGGGTCAGGATTAGTATCAGGTGTAATTGAAATAAAATCCAATTCAAATAATATATCAATTAAAAATAATGTAATTATTGGTGGTCAAAAAGGATTATCACATCATATTAATATTAAAAGTAATGGTTGTGATATTGAAATTTCACACAATTTAATAAAGAATGGAAGTATTGGAATAAATTCATATAATGGCACACCCCCCACTTACCCACCTAATTATCAGGATACTTTATATGTTTTTGAAAATATTATTTCTGATTTTAAGTATTGTGGAATTGGCTGTGAAAATAGGTATTATACTATTATAGAATCAAATCATATCGAGACTACAATTGATTCAATCAGAAATGTAGGATTATTTTTTCATAGTTATCTTTGTCATGTTTTTAAAAATAAAATAATCAACACTGTCAGTGGAATAACTAGTACCCAGAGTTGGGATATTAATGTCTATAATAATTTTATTTCAATAGATAGACCAGGTTGGACCGCTTATGGGGTAGAATTTTGGTATCAATCAGACATTGATTTTGTTTTTAATACAGTAAATATTATTAATGGAGATACAAATAGTTCATGTGTTTGCTATAGTACTAATGATAGTATTTATTGGGCAAGCTGCTATAATAATATTCTTATAGCTGATTCGTGCATGGTTTATAAAAATGATTTATCCCATTTCCTGAATTGTGATTATAATGTTTGTCATACTAATTCAGCAGTTTTTGCTCAAGCAGGTACATCTGTGAACTTAACAACTTATGCTTCCTTATCCTCATTTAAACAGGCTGGATATTGTTTGAATTGCCTTGATTCTTTACCAGCTTTAAATTCACCAACAGATTTACATCTTACAACCGACCAGTTTTCGGGAATTGGTTCTAAAAATGCTATTAGCTTGATATCTTCAATTACTGATGATATTGATGGTCAAGTAAGAGATACAAATAATGTACGCCCAGGAGCTGATGAATATTATCCCTTTGGTGAAGATTTAATGATACAATCAATAATCTTGCCTGAAGACACTGTGGTTGCTTTAAGTTCTGACACTATAAAAGTTGTTGTAAGAAATATAGGTATATTAGCTGTATCGGCTTATCAAATTAAAATCGACATAAGTGGAGAATCTCCAAGCATTTATAATATAAACATTGCATTGCCTCCCGGAAATATTGACACCTTGATTTTGGATGTTTTCACTGTTCCTAAATATAATTTTACAATTTCAGCTACAGCAATTAATAGTCAAGATGTTTATCATGCAAATGATTCTATCGCAAAAAACATTATTTCAAAAAAATATGATGTTGGAATAGTAAAAATCATTTCCCCTTCTGATACAGTAACAACAAACAACTCTCAAGTTGAAGCGTTGATAAAGAATTTTGGAGATATTGATTTAACTACTTTTCCTATCTCTTATAATTTCTATGGAAATACAGTATGCGATACTTTTTTAGGAAATTTATCTTCGGGCGATAGCATTATTTTTACTTTTAATCAAAACATAAATTCTATTTATCTTGATTCAGAAATTTGTGTTACAACATATTTAGCTTTAGATGTTGATTCAATTAACGATTCATATTGCAAAACCTATGTGTTTGATAGTACAAATTCAATTTCAGAAATAAAGCAAATAAATAGTTTTGTGAAAATTTTCCCTAATCCAACTTCTGATATAATAAATTTTGAAATTGAAAAACAATATAACAATTGTAAGTTTGAACTTAAAATATTCGATTCTTTTGGAAAGAAAATAAAGAATACTCTAATAAAAGATTATACTGAAAATTCAAATTCACTTATAATTATTGTTGATGTAAATACATTAAAGCCCGGTATTTATTTTTATCAAATTAATATTGTTGACCATAAACAAACTAAAAAAGAAATTACTTTTAGCTCAGGTAAGTTTACAAAACTTTAAAAAATTGTATGTTATTTTAACAGCTTTACAACAAGAACCTCAAATATTTCATTACCCGCTATCGTACGAATGCTTTCGTGTGGTTTAAAATATTTTTTTTTGGAACGCGATACAATAGCACACCAGCAGGAGAGTAATCTGTAGCATCTTTTCAAAACTGATTAGTATCAAGTATTTTGAGTTCTAAAAAACTCATTTCGCTTATGGCGTTTTTTTAGTCCAAGAATTTTCTCGTTCTTCAGCTTTTTTATCCCAAATAGGCATTAAGTTTTGCTTAAATTCTTCTTTCTCCTTTTTAAGTTTTTTAACGTCAAGCCCAATATATTTTTGAGCTTTAGCTTTAGTTGTTATATCAGGATATTCAATTTTTTTATTGTGTCCAAGGTCAGCGAGCAATCTTGCAAGTATTATTCTTGTTTCCTGAACAATCGTAATTCCTGTGCTAATTACTCTTCCTATTTCAACAGGTGAATGGAAAGAACCACCATGACTGGCAGCCGCATAATCCCAACGCCATTGTGCATGACGAATTCCTATTAAAACATCTTTCATTTGTTCTTCGGTAGCACCTTTATCCCAAGCAAATTTTGCTTCAACATGAGCTCTTACTAATAGTTCTTCAAGTTTGTCACGGTTTTGAATAATTTTATCCTGACGTTCATAAACATTTGAAATTAATTTACTTGTTTCTTCTCTGTGACATACCTGACAAGAGTTAGCAATATTATTCAATGGACTTTGAATATGATGGTCAGTGAATTTTACCCCACCATCACTTTTATATGGCATATGACAATCTGCACAAGCAACTCCCCTATCAGCATGAACTCCGGTCATATAAACTTCGTATCCGGGATGCTGTGCTTTTAACATTGGTGCTCTGCTAAGTTTGTGAGTCCAGTCAGAAAATTGCAAATTATCATAATACTCTTCCATAGCTTCGGCAGTAAATCCTTTATCCCATGGGAATGTCAAATATTGGGAACCTTCAACTATATTTTTATTAAAATAATACTCGACATGACATTGTGCACAAACCAGAGAACGCATTTCCTGATGAGTAGCTTTTGTTATGTCTTTTCCCATTCTTTCATAAGCTTCTATAAGAGCATGTCTGGATATTTGCAGTTGCATTGTTTCAGAATTATGGCAATCAGCACAGCCGATTGGATTATATATTTCATAACCAAGTCTTGCCCATTTTCCTTTATAGAAATTTGCTATGCCCGATTCATTCATAACTCTTGGAACATCGGGGCTTTTACATGCCCAGCAAGTTGTCGGCATTGGTCCATCATCATCGCCGGTAGGTCCACCAGTTCTTAGAGTATTTCTTACATCTATTACTGCATAGAAATGCCCTCTCCCCTGACTGTAGTCTTTAGAGAAACCATAACCAGCCCATAATACCACAAGCCTTGGGTCAACTTCCAACATATCAATCATTCCACTACCATTATACTTGCTTAAAAAATTAGTGTCAGCAGTATTGTAATAAGATTCGTATTCTCGAGGAAAATCTTTTCCCCAAACCTCATTTCTGGGTTCAAATTTACTGATATCACCTGAAGGCGAATATGCAAAAACTGCTTCTGCCCTGCGTTCCATAATTCTTGACGCTAAAAGCCCTAAAATAAAAACTGCAACTACTATTATTATTATTAATATTAGTTTTCCGATTTTTCGATTTTTTATGCTCATAATATTTTAGTGTTAATTATTGTTGTTTTTAGATTTATTATTTCTAAGCCATTCTGGGAGCGGGCTTTCAGGTAATGGAACTTTTGCGTGTGGCATACTTGTCAGGCTGTTTACTCTGCCATGAGGAACTTCTCTGTGGCAATCCCAACAAAGTCTGTCTTCAAAATTTTTGTGATGTTGAGGAACATAAGCACTTAATTTTGCATCGATTATTTGATTTTCATGACATCGAATGCAGTTGTTATGAACAACTTGCTTGCCCTCATCTCTAATCATTATAACTTGTGGCTCCATGCGTGCGGTAAAAATTGATGCATGTCTTATTCCATCTTTGCCTTTGAAATAATATTTGTTTACAAAATTATCGTGAGGAACATGGCAATCGTTACAATTTGCTACTTCACGATGTGAGCTATGATTCCAGCTAGCATATTGAGGAGCCATAATATGACAATTTACACATGTTTCAGAATTATCCGAAAGATAGGAATGAGCTTTCGAAATATAAACTACATAGAAAAACAAACCTAAGAAAATACTAATAAATATGAAAAGAATAAGGGGAAATTTATCATGTATTTTATTATCTTCTTTCATTTGTAACAGTTTATTTGCAATGTAAATTTACAGAAAAAACAAGTAGTGTCCGATAAAATTAATTTTTTAAAAAAAAATGTAAATTACACCAATCAATTTTTGCCTCGTTCCTAAAGGATGAATTAATTGTTAGCAATTTATATTATTTTAAAAATTTCACGACAAGAACCTCAAATATTTCATCTCCGGTGTTTTTCCATTCTCTGTTCTCATCGCTGCTAATTTCTATTAAATTGTTTTTGCCAAAAACAAATTCTTCATTTTCTACTCTTAGAGTTGCTGTTCCACTCAACACCCAAAACATAACATCAACAGGATTTTCATGAACATCTATTACCTCTCCTACTTGCATTCTAAGATGAACAATTTCCAGATTCTCTTTTGAAAATAAAACTCTGCCGTCCAAATCAAAAGGAACTTTGGGAGCAGAATTTAGTTTTGTAACTTTCATATCTAACCTTTAATCATCGTTAATATCATCTTAAATCTTTCGTTTGCTTTTACAGCATGTGGAATATTTGCAGGCATTATTATTGAATCCATAGTTTCGAGAAAATAGCTTTCTTTATTAATTAGCACTTCTGCTTTTCCATCAACAATTTGAATTAATGCATCAAAAGGAGCAGTATGTTCGCTTAATCCCTCTCCTTTATCAAATGCAAATAATGACACATTCCCTGTTTCGCGTTTAATAACCGTTTTGCTGACAATAGCATTTTCAGAATAGTTAATTGATTTTTCAAAACAGAAAATATTTGATTTTTTAAATTCTTTTTTATCCATAATAATTGTTTTTTAGAAACAGTATCATTTTATAATAAACTGTTTTGTTAATTAATTTATATTTTTTTTCAGTAGTGTCCGGTAAAATTAATTTTTAAAAAAAGGATGTAAATTACACCAATCATTTTTTGCCTTAACAGCATGTGGAATATTTGCAGGCATTATAATTTCATTATATCTTCAATTTCTTTTTTCAATTCAGGAAGGTGATTAGTTTTTATTGCCCAAACAATAGAATCATCAATACTAATGTCAAAAAGATATTTTTTTAGCTCGCTTTGTCATATAACAAAAACTTTGAATTTTCTATTTCGTTTTTTAAATAAGAGTTTTTAAAACTTTTTTCTGTTAGTAAATCAACTTTTCTAGAAAAAAGTTCTTCTAATTCAGACCAAAATTTCATTAAGATTTCTCCTTTTTCAACAGGTGGTAAATTTTCCAATTCTACAATCAAATCAATGTCGCTTGTTTCAGAATTAAAATTTCCATTCAATAAAGAACCAAAAACGAATAATCGTATAACTCTATATTTATTACACAATTCAAATAATTTATCACGTTCGTTTTCTATTTCATTCGGAAAATTCATATTTCAAAGATACAATTTTTTATAAATATTTAATTATTCTTTTTTTTACAAATAAGACTAAATTTTATTTTGAGGTGCTGGAGAAAATTAATTTGCACATATTGACTTTTAGTAAAGTTTGTTTTAATAAGGTTTGTGAGGTGGTCATTATGTTTTTTACTAAGGTTTATTTTTGCAAAATAAAGTTTTGGAATTATGCAGAAACCATATAATAACATATTATTACATTAGTACAAACCTTATGACTAAAAGGAATCCGTCTGGATTTAAGCTATTAACCTTAGTAATAAATATAAAACTCAGTCTGCAACCTTATTACCTTATTTTTTCTAAGTTTTGTTTATAATGTTGAATAAACATTTGTAGTTTTTCGTAAAACTCATTTTCTTATTACAAGCTGTTAGATTTTATTTCATTTCTAGCACATCAAAATAATATTTAGCCACAAATAAATTATTTTTTCTTTATCATTTTCCAGCCATAAATCAAAAGAGATGTAAATACAATTCCAAATAACAAACCATAGAAATTAATGGGGTCACCTTCTTTCTTTTCTTTGAAAAATACATCTATGAGGCCAAGAATTATTGTAATTATTCCTAAAATAAAAAGAGATGCAAATAAAACCTTATCGGAAATATATTTCTCAATTTTTAATTTATTGACAGGTTCTTCCCTTCTGGTGTTTTCATAAGCAGAATAATAGCTGTTATCACGCACTTTTGTTCCGTATTTTC
>Ga0307990_1003162_pt1 | contig 12741 bp, 12 predicted proteins | sample EllFjometagen129_FD_203168 | JGI IMG/M metagenome (GOLD analysis project Ga0307990, IMG submission 203168) | Marine microbial communities from Ellis Fjord, Antarctic Ocean - #129 | ecosystem: Environmental > Aquatic > Marine > Unclassified | place: Southern Ocean | collected 2014-10-08
AGAAGAAACAAAACCTGAAATCAAAGAAGAAACAGAAGAACAGGAAAAGACAAAATTAGTTAGATTTATTCATTCTGTTCCAAGGTTTGTTGGCCGTCATTTGGAGGTTTATGGCCCATTTGAAGAGGATGACACAGCTAATCTTCCAGAGGAGATAGCTGATATCCTTATAAAAAAAGGTAGGGCTGAGGAAATAAAAAAATAAAGATTTAAATATAACCTGCTTTCCCCTAAGTATTAAATAGGTATTTTAATATGAAAATCCCAAAAACACTCAAAAGATACTGCCCATATTGCAGAAAACACACTGAGCATAAGGTTGCCCAGACAAAAAGAAAAAACCCAAGCTCTCTTAAGAAGGGCTCTAAATATAGGGCTAAAAAAAGAGGTCTTGCCCGTGGAGCAGGAAACCTTGGAAGGTATTCAAAGCCAGCTATTTCTAAGTTTAAGATGACTGGCAAGAAAACAACAAAGAAGACTGACTTAAGATACCAGTGTATGGAATGCAAAAAGATTCATACTCAAAAGCAAGGCATTAGGACAAAAAGGGTTGAGTTAGTATAAATTCTGAGTTTTTATGTGTTAGTCAAATCCTTCTAAGTTAAATAATTTAGTGTATATTATAACCAAGTATCTTAGCTAACATCTTTTTTATTTGTGTTATCCATATCTTTACATGAATAACTTTACTACGCAACCTTTTAACAAAAAAACAAAATTTATATACTCCTTGATATAAAGATTAAATAACTATTAAAAAGAGACATGCTTATGCAGATTAACAAAAACAGGAATCATACTAAATTAAATTTAATTTTTGTTATGATATTACTTATTTCATTTGCCTTCTTAACATCCTCATGTTCAAAAAATGAAGATACTACAGAAGATGTTGCTACTGGTGATGAAAACTCAGATATAAATCCTGAATTATTTAATGTAGTGAATTATGCTAGCTCATGCCAACAAGTTGCAGGATTGATTTTTAGTCCTGTTAGTTATCTCGCTGAACCTGATTATAGTAAGGGATATTCGGTATGCCAGGATGAATGCATTGATTTGGATACAAGTGAAGGCACATGGAAAGCATATGATATTTATGCTGGGGATGACTGGTGCTCTGATTTAAATATATATACTGAAAATCCCACATATACACACTGCTGTGCATATTGTCCACAAGAAACACATTATTGTCCAATTAGTAAATCATGCATATTTGATTTAAGTCCTGAACAAGGGCTTCAATCAAAACTGGAATGCCCTTACATAACCCTTTCATGGGATAAGGACGAAGAAGCAGTATCTTATGAAATTATTCCTTTTTATGATGAGAATAATGATGGAATAGAGGATGGCAAGTGCGAGGAAGATATATTCAACACAAAAGAAAGATATTTTTATTATAACCTAAAATCAAGTGATTGTGCAGCTTATTATACAGGAAACGTAAGATTCCAGATTATTCCCCAATATTCTGATGGCTTGTCAATAGATTCATATAATACAGAATGGATTGATGTGACTAAGTGTTATATTGGTGAATATAATTTGGATTATATTCTTTTGGATGTTCCCTACGTTAAGCAGTCAGGTGATTTATGGTGTCTTCCTGCCTCAACTGTAATGGTATTAGGATACTATGGTTTTGGTATAACACAAGGCGAAGTAGCCAACAATATAATAACACAAGGCGGAGGTTCTGAAATCCTTCTTGTATCTTGGATTAATGAAATAGGTTTTGATCCTTATGTATTTGATATGAACCTAGAAAATATTAAATATTCTCTTAGAAAAGGTTACCCTTTAATTGTTTTTCAGTCCTATAGTTTAACTGAGAATGCTCCTCATGGTCGCGTGGTTATTGGCTATGATGATAAGAAAAAGGTTTTAATTGTACATGATCCTTGGAGTTATGCTAAGAAGGATTATGAAATGTCTTACTCACTTTTTATAGATCTTTGTAATAAATTTAGTGATTCTGATAATGATCTGTGTCACAGTATTTTAATTGCTCCATTCTATAAAGGAAAAGGAGCTTTAAATGAATTAGATTTTGGCATTCCCTCAGAACTTAAACTCCCACTAATTGAAACATTCATACATTAAGACACCAAAAATAATTTAGTTTTACTTTTTAATGAACACAAAAGTTTATATAATCCAACACAATTTTTAAGTACAATGACAAAAAATTCCCAGGCTTCAATGGAATATCTGCTTGTAGCAGGACTAATAATTCTCGTAATTCTTCCTTCAGTATATATTTTTTATAGTTATTCACAAAGATCAAATGAAGAAATAGCCCAAGGTCAGGTTAACCAGTTTGGAACACAAATAATTGATGCTGCAGAGGAAATTTATTATCTTGGAGGTCCATCCAAAACAACTCTTGAGTTGAGAATGCCAGAAGGTGTTAAAGGAATGGAAATATGGCGCAATCAGGAATTAGTGTTTTTTTTAAATGATGGCTCAGAGATTGCATTTAAGTCAAGAGTTAACATAACTTCAGATATGATATGTATTGGACGTTGTTATTATAATTTCACGAAAAGATTTTATTCACCTGGGATAAAAAAGGTAATAGTTAAGGCAAATGGAGATAATGCATTAATAACCTTGGAGGATGAAGATGAATATACTAGTCCATCTACCTCCACAGAATGTACACCTGAGGTTTGTAATGGGAGGGATGATGATTGTGATACAGAAACAGATGAAGACTTTACTGATTTAGGAGATGTATGCTCTGTCGGTGTAGGAGAATGTGAAAATTCTGGAACTATGGTTTGTAAAGCAGATGAAACAGATACTGAATGTTCTGCAAGTGAAGGAGAACCAAGTGAAGAAGTTTGTGATGGAAAAGATAATGATTGTGATGGAGAAACAGATGAAGATGGAGTTTGTTTAGGTGGTGGTGGAGGTTGTGGAGATGGTAGTGTCCAAGAAAGCGAAGAGTGTGAATATCCTAGCACAAATAATAACTTTTTTTGTCTTCAATCACCATCACAAACATGTGTTGAAAGAAAAGTAGGTATACGAGATTCTTTTGGAAACTGCAATGCAACTTGTGATTGTGTTTTGGATTCATTTAATTATCAATGTGTAAAAGATCAATGTTTGGCTGAATGTGATGAAACTAATGCATGCCCTGAAGGTCAAAGTTGCGATTTTCAATCATGTACATGTATAGGGGGATGCATACCAGAGCAAGAAGTTTGCTATGACCTCCTAGATAATGATTGCGATGGAGACATTGATTGTGATGATTCAGATTGTTTGTTTACATCCACAACACCAGGCGAGTCTGCTGATTCTGTTCTTGTTACTGATGTTTCAGGAAGCATGAATGACGATAATAAGATAAATCTTGCAAAACAAGCAGACCTTCTATTTGTTGATACAGTGTTGGATATAACTGGAAATAAAATTGGAGCTGTAAGCTATGAATCAAATGTAAGGGATGTTGAACCCCTAACAGATAGCAAGATAACTCTCCAGAATGAAATTAATAGTTATTATGCTAATGGTGGAACCTGCATCTGCTGTGGTATAAACCAGGCAAAGGATATACTTTTGTCTTCTTCAAGCGACAATAAAAAATTCATGATTGTTATGACTGATGGTCGAGCTACTTATTATTGTAATTCATTTTTAGATTATGAAGGTTCAGGAACTACTGGGGGAATAAGCGACCCCCTTGATAACCAATGGGCAATAGATGCTGGCCAAAATGCATGTGACCAAGGTATAACTGTTTTTACAGTTGGTTTTGGAGTAGATGCATACACTGAAACACTTAAGCAAATTGCTTGTGATGAATCCCTTTATTACGATGCCTCAAATACACAAGATATAATAGACATATATGAAGAAATAGGACAAGAGATAGTTACTGAGGTGTGCATAACAAGATGGAGAGGATGGATATTAGACCCATCATTACCTTGCCCGCCTGGGGAGTACTGCCCTGAACCTATTGAACCAATAGCCTATCCCGACGACTACGAAGAAAGTCCTCTAATCCCCCTATCACCTGATCATTATTCTTAATCAGCCTGGTGGCTATAAATCTCTAGAATACTAAAGTTATTTTGAACTTAGGAATATTAAATTTTGGCCATTAATGAATTATAAGTTTTAATTTATTATTCCCAATTAAATAGTGTAATACATTAAACTAATTTTTATGAGGATTTGACTATAGCAATATTTTAACAAGATTTATATATTATCAGCAATTTCTTTTATCAAATTATTAAGGTGATGTTATATGATAAAAATTAAAGAACCAAAATCAAAGTTTATTAAAGTAAGGTGCCCAAAGTGCAAAAATGAGCAGATAATATTTGGAAAATCATCCTCAACTATAAAATGCCTTGTGTGCGGCAAGGTATTGGCAGAGCCTATGGGTGGAAAAGCAAAGATAAAGTCAAGAATATTAGAGGTTCTTGAATAAATTAAAATGCTACTTAAAAAACAGGGATTTCCAGAAGAATCTGAAATTGTTTTGTGCACAGTTACTAGCGTAAGGTACAATTCTGTATTTGCTAATCTGAATGAATATAGCCATAGTGGGATGATACACATATCAGAAGTCTCCCCTGGAAGAATAAGGAATATAAATGATTATGTTAAGGAAGGTAAGGTTGTTATATGTAAGGTATTGAGAATAAATAAGGAAAGAGGATATATTGATTTATCATTGAGAAGGGTTAATGAAGGGCAGAGAAGAGCCAAGGTAAATGAAATAAAAAAAGAGCAAAAAGCAGAAAAAATTATTGAATTTGTTGCAAAGAAGCTCAAGAAGGATATAAAAGAAATTTATAAAATAATTAGTGATAATATTTTAACAAAATATGATTTATTGTATCCTTGTTTTGAAGATGTAGCTGAAAAAAAGATTAGTTTGGACGATGTTAATATCCCAAAGGAAATTGCCAAGGAACTAAAAGGAGTTATTGAACAAAAAATCAAACCTGTTGAGGTTAATATTAAAGGCAATATCAAATTAGTAAGTTATGCTCCTAATGGTGTTGAAACCGTAAAAGAAGCCATTAAAAAGGGAATGGACAAAAACATTAAGATATCATATGTTGGTGGAGGAATGTACAGCATTAAAGTCAAATCATCAGATTACAAAACAGCTGAAAAAATACTCAAGGAATCTACTGAAGCAATAATTAAGTATGCTGAGAAGAATGATGTTGATTCCTCTTTTGAGAGAGAAGAAAAATGAAGCACATACTTAAATGTATGTCCTGCGGTAATTATACATTAAAAGAAAAATGTAAATGCGGCGGAAAAGCTGTAACTCCAAAGCCTCCAAAATATACTCCTGAAGACAAGTATGGCAAGTACAGGCGCGAAGTAAAGAAAAATAGTCTTACTAAAAGAGGATTATTATGATTAAAATGACCTGGGAAATAACAAAAACAGTTAAAAAAATGCCTAAGCTGAAAAAGCCAATTTTAATAGAGGGACTGCCAGGAATAGGCAATGTTGGAAAGGTAGCTGTTGATTTTATGATTGATGAATTAAAGGCAAAAAAGCTTTATGATATATTTTCTTATACATTCCCGCATTCTGTTTTTGTAAATGAAAAAAATCTTGTAAGCCTGCCCCAGATAAGCATTTATTACAAACAGTTTAATGACAAAAGAAATGATTTATTGCTGCTTGCAGGTGATATCCAGCCAACTGATGAGATTGCATCTCATGAGTTTGTTGAGTTAATTCTTGATATTTTTGAAAAATTTAAGGGAAAAGAAATAATAACCCTTGGAGGGATAGGATTAGCAAATGCTCCAAAAAAGCCAAAAATATACTGCACTGGCAACTCAAAAGAAATTATAAAAAAATATAAGAATGGAACAAAAATAAATGATAAGCTTTATGGTGTTGTTGGACCAATAATTGGTGTTTCCGGACTTTTGTTAGGAATGGCAGAAAAAAGAAATATAAAAGCAATATCATTCTTGGCTGAAACTCTTGGGCACCCGCTTTATTTGGGCATAAAGGGGTCAAAAGAAATAATTAAAATATTAGACAAAAAATTAGAACTAAAGGTTAATATTAAAAAGCTTGAAAAAGAGATAGATGAAGCAGAATCAGAAATGATTAAAATAACAAAAGGGCTTACAGATGTTTCAAAACAGGCTGCATTGAAAAAGATAAAGAATAAGTTTGACCTAAGCTATATAGGATAAATTATTTATAGTATTAAATATAATTCTTTAAAAAGAGGTTGATTATGGTACAAAATGCTTGTATAAGGGCAAGGGAGGTTCTTGATTCAAGGGGCAATCCAACAGTTGAATCTGAGATAGTTCTGAATAATCATATTATAAGAGCAATAGTTGCTTCAGGTGCATCAACAGGGAAATATGAAGCATTGGAATTAAGAGATAAAGATAAAAGGTATAATGGCAAAGGTGTTCTGAAAGCAGTTAAAAATGTAAGCATGATTTCTAATGCATTGAAAGGGATTAGCTTTACAAAGCAGAAAGAGATTGATGAAAAAATAATTAAGTTAGACGGAACAAAAAACAAGACAAAGCTCGGGGCTAATGCAATGCTTGCTGCAAGCATGGCCTGCTTAAGGGCAGGAGCTTTATTGAAGAAAAAACCACTTTACCAGTATATATCTGAAATCTCAGGAAGAAAACCATCAATACCTACTCCATTCTGCAATGTAATTAATGGGGGAAGACATGCTGATAATAAGCTTAAGATGCAGGAGTTTATGATTGTTCCTGTTGGCTTGAAAAGCTTTTCAGAATCAGCAAGGATTATTTCTGAAACATATCATGTTTTAAAAACAATAGTTTCAAAAAAATATGGTGCAAGTGGTGTTGGTGATGAGGGCGGCTTTGCCCCTAAAATAAACAATGCATTTGAAGCACTTGAGTTGATAACAGATGCAATTGAAAAATCAGGCTATGAAAAATATGTAAAAATAGCGCTTGACCCAGCTGCAAGCGAATTTTATAAAAACAAAAAATATGTAATTGAAAAAAAGCTTACTGGTATGGAAATAGTTGATTATTATATTAACCTTGTAAAAAAGTATCCAATTATCTCAATAGAAGACCCTTTTGACCAGGATGATTTTAATTCATATGCTGAGTTAACAAGGAAAATTGGATCAAAAATCCAGATAGTTGGAGATGATTTATTAGTAACAAATGTTGAGAGAATAAGGAAAGCAGTTAACCTTAAACTATGCAATGCCCTTCTATTAAAGCCAAACCAGATTGGCACTGTGACAGAGGCAATAGATGCAGCAAATCTTGCATTTAAGAGTAGATGGAATGTAATGGTTTCACATCGCTCAGGAGAAACAGAAGATAGTTTCATAGCTGATTTAGCTACTGGTTTAGGATGCGGCCAGATAAAGCTTGGAGCTCCATGTCGCGGTGAAAGAACTGCAAAATACAACCAACTTATAAGGATTGAAGAGGAAATAGGAAAAAAATATTATTCAAAATGGAAGGATCGTTAGTTCTCTTGATAATGGATGGATGGGGAATAAGAAAAGAAAAAAAAGGCAATGCTATACTGAATGCAAAAACCCCTAATTATAATTTTTTATTAAAAAATTATCCTCATTCTACATTATTTCCTTATGGTAAATATGTTGGTTTGCCCCCTGGATTCATCGGAAATAGTGAGGTTGGCCATCTTAATATTGGGGCTGGCAGGATTGTCTATCAAGAGCTAACAAGAATAAACAAGGCAATAAAAGACAAATCATTCTTTAAGAATAAAGTTTTGTTAAATGCCTTAAATAATATCAAAAAAAAGAAATCATGCCTTCATCTCATTGGGCTTTTGAGTGATGCAGGTGTTCATTCTCATATAAGCCATTTGTTCGCTTTGTTAAAAATGGCAAAGAATAATGGAATAAAAAATGTTTTTATTCATGTAATAACAGACGGAAGAGACACACTACCTGGTACTGCAAAAAAATACATTGAAATGCTCGAAAATGAAATCTCAAGATTGGGGATTGGAAAAATAGCAACTATAACCGGAAGATATTATGCAATGGATAGGAACAAATCATGGGCACGGTTAAAAAAAGCATATAGTGCAATTGTCAATGGAAATGGCTTTAAGTCTGATTCTGCACTTAATGCATTTAATAATGCTCTAAGAAGAAAGGAAACAGACGAATTTATCAGTCCAACAGTTATTAATGGGTATAAGGGAATAAATAAAAATGACTCTATAACTTTCTTTAACTTCAGGTCAGACAGGGCAAGAGAGATATGCCAATCAATTACTGATAAGGGATTTAAATTTTTCAAAATAAAATCAGTATTTAATCTTGTGTGCATGTGTGAGTATGATAAAAAAATAAAAGCACCCATTGCATTTCCACCTCTTAAAATAAAGAATAATCTTGGTCAGGTTTTATCCAAAAATGGCTTAAGGCAGCTAAGGATTGCAGAAACAGAAAAATATGCTCATGTTACATTTTTCTTTAACAGTGGGATTGAAAAACCAAACAGAAAAGAAAACAGGATAATAATTCCAAGCCCAAAAGTGGCCACATATGACTTAAAGCCAGAGATGAGTGCTTGTAAGATAAGGAATGATGTTATTAAAAATGTTAGGTCAAAAAAATATGATGTAATTATAATTAATTTTGCAAATCCTGACATGGTTGGCCACACAGGAATTCTTAAGGCAGCAATAAGAGCTGTAGAAACAACTGATAAGTGTGTTAGTGATATTGTAAAAGAGGTTCAGAAGCTGAAAGGAACTGTATTAATTACAGCAGACCATGGAAACTGTGAGGAAATGATTGGAAAGAGAAAAACATCACACACAACAAACAAAGTTCCTTTTATAATAGTTTCAGGGCAAAAGAAAAAAATCAAGTTAAAAAATGGAGTTCTTGCTGACATAGCTCCAACAATGCTTGATATTTTAAAAATAAAAAAGCCAAAAGAAATGACAGGCAAGAGTTTAATAATTCATTAACCAAAAATATATTCTTTTCAGTAAACAAAAGTTTAAATAAAAAGGGTTTATCTTTTAAAATATGGCAACCTATTCTTATTCAAAAATAAGCTGTTTTGAGCAGTGCCCGCTTAAGTTCAAGTTTCAGTATATTGACAAAATAAAGACAGAGATAGAGCAGAGTATTGAAGCATTTCTTGGAAGCATGGTTCATGAATCTCTAGAAAAACTTTACACTGACTTGAAGTTCCAGAAATTGATGAAGCTTAATGATGTTCTTGATTTCTACAATGATTTGTGGCAGAAGAATTGGAATGATGCTATTGTTATTGTTAAAAAAGGATATAGCAAGGAAAACTACCATAAGATGGGAGAGAAATTTATTACAGATTACTACAACCATTACTATCCATTTGATCAAAGCAAGGTTCTCGGGCTTGAAACAACAGAGTTTGTTGATTTAAATGATAAGTATAAGTTTCATGTGAGGATAGACCGTCTTAACGAGGCAAATGAAGGTGTTTATGAAATCCATGATTATAAAACAGGAGGTTACCTTCCAGAACAGGCAAAATTTGATGAAGACAGGCAGCTTGCTTTGTATTCTTTATGGGTTTTGAAAACATTTGGCAATGTAAAAAGAATAAAGTTAATATGGCATTATCTTGCATTTGACAAAGAGATAGTTTCAGAAAGAACACAGGACCAGCTTATGAAATTAAGAAGAGGAACAATAGATAGAATAAAAAAAATAGAGGCTGCAAAGGATTTCCCTTCTGTTGTAACAAGGCTATGCGACTGGTGCCAGTTCAGGCCAGTATGCCCCCATTTCAAGCATCTTTACAAAATTGAGAACATGAAAGCAGAGGAATACCTTAAGGATGACGGGGTAAAGCTTGTAAACAATTATGCTGAATTAGAGAAAAAGATAAAGGACTTAAGTGAAGAGCTAGAGAAAGTAAGACAAACCCTGATTGACTTTGCAAAAAAAGAGGAAGTTGATGTAGTGTTTGGCTCTGATATAAAAGCTTCCATAAGCTCTTATGAATCATTTAAATTTCCTTCAAAGAATGAAAGAGCTGAATTAAATGAGATAATAAAAAAGCTTGGCCTATGGAATGATTTAGCAATAGTTGACACATATGAGCTCGCAAAAAAGATAAAAAACAAGGAGCTTCATGAGGATTTTATAAAACTGCTGGATAAGTTCATAAAGAAAGAAAAAACAGATATTGTTAGGTTATCAAAGAGCATTAACAACAATCACTTCTGAATTTTGATTATTAACCTTTTCTAGGTTTCCAGATATAAACCTGGTCATTTTTTCTTGCTGTTTTTTTAAGCTTGATTCCAACAGATGTTCCTTTCTCAGCGCTATTCACTGAAACATTATTAATCTGCATTGAAGTTATCTTCTGCTTAACTGTTCCAGTTGTTGGGCCGATAATAATTATTGTATCCCTATTTTTAATTTTTCCACTTTGTATAATAATTTCAGCTGCCATGGGACTTGCATAAAAATTTTTTACAATTCCAACAAATTCTTTAATATGTGTTGACTTTGAGCCATAATGTTCTGACCACTGGTTTGATGGTTTGCCAAGAAAAAATCCTGAGTGAAATCCCCTGTTATACACTGACTTAAGTTTTTTAAGCAATATTTTTTTATTTTTATCATCAAGTTTGTTTTCATACCAAAGGTCTATTGCACGCCTGTATGCTAAAACAACCTCGCTAACATATTCAGGACTTCTTGCTCTTCCTTCTATTTTTAATGCTTCAACTCCCACATCAAGGATTTTTTCAATAAAAGGCATTGTGCATAAATCCTTTGGGCTCAAAACATAATTGCTGCCCAAAATATAAGAGTGACCTTCTTCATTATCTGTTATTGTATATTCTCTTCTGCATGGCTGCAAACAATCTCCACGGTTTGCACTCTTTCCAAACACATCCTGGCTTAGAAAGCACCTTCCTGAAATGCTCACACACATTGCTCCATGTATAAAGACTTCAATCTCTGCTTTTGTTTTCTTTTTTATCTGCTTTATCTGCTCAAGAGTGCATTCTCTTGCAAGAGTAATTCTTTTTGCTCCTGCCTTTCTGTAAAACTCGCATGAATAAGAATTGCTTGCACTTGCCTGCGTGCTCAGGAATGCATCAATATTTTGCTTTTTGCATTCTGAAAGAACAGACATGTCCCAGCATATAATCGCATCTACGCCTGCTTTTTTTGCTGCTTTGATAACCTTCTTAACTTTTGCAATCTCATTTTCAAAGACTATGGTATTAACTGTAAGGTAAATTTTCACATTTCTTTCATGGGCATATGATACAATGTCATACAGCTCCTCAAGATAAAAATTCTTTGCTGTGATTCTCATATTAAACTCATTAACTCCAAGATAAACTGCATCTGCTCCGGCGTTTATCGCAGATACAAGGCTTTCATGATTTCCTGCTGGAGCCATAAGCTCGGGCTTTTTTCTTTTTTTTGCTGCCATAAGAAGATAAAATTGTTTTAAGTATATAAATATTACCAGATGAAACAATAACATATTTAAGTTAAGTGATTTAAAAAAATAATATGCAACTTAAAGATATAAAGAAAGATATACCTGGCCTTGTCTATAATGTTCTAGAAAAAGAAATTAAAGAGCTGAGGCCATGCCAGGAAAAGTCAATAAAAGAGGGGTTATTAGATGGGAAAAATATCCTTGTTTGCACTCCTACTGCAAGCGGAAAAACATTATGCGCTGAACTAGCATTCACAAAGACGATTCTTGAAAAAAAGGGCAAGGTTGTTTATGTAGTCCCACTAAAAGCACTTGCTTCTGAGAAATTCAAGGAATTTAAAAGAAAATATCCTTTTATAAAAACAGCAATGTCTATAGGGGATATTGATTCCTCAGACCCTTATCTTGCTGACTATGATTTAATAATAACCACAAGCGAGAAGTTTGACTCATTAATAAGGCACAAGGCAGTTTGGCTTAATGATATTGCTTTAGTTGCTATTGATGAGATTCACTTACTGAATGATCCGGGCAGAGGCCCAACTCTGGAGATAGTCATAACAATTCTGAGGAAGCTGTTAAAGAATATACAGATATTAGGGCTTTCAGCAACAATAGGAAATCCAAAGCAATTGGCAGAATGGCTTGATGCTGAGTTGGTTGAAGACAACTGGAGACCTGTCAAGCTGCACAAGGGAATTTATCTAAACGGAAAAATAGAATTTGAATAAAAAAGAAAAATTAAATAAAAAAATTACTTCCAAAGCCACCCAAACAATCCTTTGCTTTTCTTTTCTTTCTGTGCAAGTTCCTGTAGTCTGTTCTGCTCATTTTCCATGTTTTGTATCTGTTCCTGCATCATTTCCTTTATTTCTTCGTCGCAATCTGCTTGCTCATGAAGTTGCTTTAATTCCTGTATTCTCTGCTTGTTTTGACTTACTTCCTGTTCAAGACTTTCTGCAGCTTCTTTGTCGCCTCCAGCAAAGAATCTTTTAAATCCGCTTCTTGTTTGTATTTTTTCTTCTGCATTTATTGTTGCCTGAACTGAATTATTGAACTGCTTTGCAACTTGTGATACTTCTTTACCAATACCACCGACTAAATCTTCCATTGCAAGAAGTGAATGTACAGCTAATCTAACCTGATTTTGATTTTGATAAACCTTCTGCTCTTTTTCACTTTTTCCTTCAAACTCTTGATCCATCAATTGTTGCTTTTGCTGAACCATTTCCTTAAGCTGTGTTTTTGTCTGTGC